>Ga0256405_10000107_pt1 | contig 258661 bp, 189 predicted proteins | sample RumenRJG_02DNA_FD_189096 | JGI IMG/M metagenome (GOLD analysis project Ga0256405, IMG submission 189096) | Bovine rumen microbial communities from Lethbridge, Alberta, Canada - RJG_02 | ecosystem: Host-associated > Mammals > Digestive system > Stomach > Rumen | place: Canada: Alberta...
TTATTCGTTTCTTCTGACTGAGCCGGAGTTGGGGCAGGGACATCAGGGGATGCTGGATCTAGTCTGGTTGAGGATGCAGATTCCTGACTGGATGAAATAGCAGGTTCATCCGTTCTTGGGTCAGGGATCTGTAGGCTTTCCGCCTGTTCCTCATGGACTGGCTGCGTTATGCTTACATTGTCAGGAACTGGCGGGGCAGAATCTGCTTGCGCATCTATCAGTTGTGCAGGAGCGGCCTGCACAATATCGGCATGGTCCAGAACAGGAGCGTCTTTCTTCTTGCCAAAGAGACAACTGCTGAACTCTGACAAGACGAAGAAATAGACCATAATCATAAGTTCGAGCAGGATGAACGACAAGGCAAGAAGTACGCCGTATGGGATAAGCGTGCTTCTTGCGTAGAGATACGACGCAGCCATGAATGACACGACCAAGGCCACGGCACTGATGGCTGCGAAGAATGCCGCAGGCAGAACGGTCGAAGTTGAAATGCAAACTTTTTTACAATACATGTTACTTGAATTTAATTGTTAACCTGAAATTTGCGGGCAAAGGTAAGCAAAAACCACAAATAACCATGCCTTTGAAAATTATTCTTCAAAATTTAACACTCCGATAAAGCCTTTTTAACCTCTCCGACCTTCATCTGGGCGATTTTCGCGGACTTCAGCGTGATTTTGTCAACGGACTCGCGCTTGCTGGAGTCGGCCATGGCGGCATAGATTTGAGTAGTAGAAACATTCTTGTGGCCGAGGATATGCTGGACGGTATAGACGCTGGTGCCGGCCTCAACCTGTAGCGAGCCCAATGTATGGCGGCTGCAGTGATAGGTTATGTGCTTGGTGATGCCAGCCTCCTTCAGCCAGTTCTTCAACGGGGCCTGGGTGAGGCTGTCGTTGAAGCCGACAAAGACCTTGTCTGTCGGTTTGCGGTTCTCATCGCCGTCATTAAAGCCTATCAGTTCCAGAGCCTCGTTGCTGATGGGGTTGTTCACCAGTTCCTTCGTCTTCTGCATGCGGAGGGTGATGTACATGGAGCCGTCGCCATACGGTTGGATCTTGTTCCAAGTCAGCTGTTTGATGTCGCTCTTGCGGAGTCCCGTCAGACAAGAAAAGAGGAAAGCCTTCTTCAGCACCTCAGATGAACAGGGGGTGTTGGCAAGATTGACAAGTTCCTGACGTGACAGGTGCTCCTTTTCCGTGGGGATGGTGTCGATGCGCTCCAAGAATCCGTTGGGATTCTCGACTATCTTGTGCTCTCGGTAGGCAGTGTGAAGCACGGCACGGAAGGTTGACCAGTAGCCTGCTATACTATTGATATGTAAGGTGTACTCCGTGTGTTTGAGTTGGTGGGCGGTCATCAGATACTCCTTGAACTTGTTGCACAGGTCAACGTTGATTTCATCGAAGCGGCACTTGCCATTGCAGAATTTCTCGAAGTGGAGGTACACGTTCTCCCACTTTGTGTTCTTCTTGTACGCCTTCTCCTTGAAGTAGTCGAGAAAACTGCCCTTCATCTTCTCCTTGTCGAAGAAGTCGTAGCGCTCGTTGACAATACTCTCATAGCGACGGCAGCGCAGGGCCTCGGCCTTCTCGCGCATGCGGTCGTTGTAGTCCTTCTCGCGCTGGTTCTTCGGCTTGGCATAGATGTAGATACCAAGGCTTTCGTGGCGCATAACCTTCATTGTTGACTCGTCGCGATAACCCGGATAGTAGTCCAGATAGAACGATAGTTGTTCTCCGCCTTTGATTTTCCGTGTGCGGAGGGTCACGGTCTTACAGATGTTGCTCATATACATTATTATATTTTTGTGAATACTCGTCGGTGAAGTGTTTCTTCACGGGGTCAAAATTACCTCATTATTCCCCGATTATCAACATTATTACGCATAATGCATCAATAATTGACAGATAATGTTAGTTAGTGAGGTGATGCCTTGATAACGCTATAGTTTATCGCTCATAATTGATGGTTTCACATGAATGCTCATACTATGCTATAACTACCATAATGGGCCAATCTTTCGGCCATTACCCTGTCGAAGTCCACCTTTGGGATCAGGTTCTTCACGCCAACCTTGACAGTGACGATATTACTCTTCTTGGCAATAATGCCGACATTGGCAGTGCTCATCCCAAATTTCTCAGCAGCCTCCCTCGCAGTGTAGTAGCTCCCATCATCCACGATGTCGGTGCGTCTCAACTGTTCAAAATGGTCTTTTGAGTAATAGGTCTGGCCATACTCCCGCTTTGTCGGAATATGATGGCGATAGGCGTTGGAACGGACAGATGCAGCACTCATGCCATATAGTTCCTGAGCCTCCTTCATAGTCAACCACTCACTGACGGCCTCCACATCAGCCGACTTGCCAAAAAGTGCATCCATGTGCTTGCGACTGTAGTAGTTCATCCCAGCAATCCGGCATACTGGCACTTGGTTCCGCTTCGCTGAGGTATAGAGCCATGACTTCTTGACCTTATATATTCTCATGACCTCCTCGCCGGAAATATAGTCGAGTACCTTCGACTCTTGGACATTACTCTCCACACTCATGACATTTGACTTACTTCTCTTTGTCGTTTGGGGCGTGGACTTCTTCGGCCTATTCGTTGGTAACACCCGATGATACGGATTCCCCGCCAGCATCTTCTCAATATCTGCCTTGCGGATAAAAGCCATACGACTGCTGATTCTCGATGCCGCCAGTTTCCCTTCGTTCACCAGTTTATACACATACTGACGAGAGCATCCCATCAGTATTGCAGCCTTGGCAAACGTGAGGTACTCCTGATTCTGTAACCCAATGACTGGCTCCACAGCATTCATGAAGTCCTGCTGCCGCTTCTTTCTGGCTTCCTTCGCCTTCGTCTGACACTCCTCGCAACAATACTTCTGCATTCCGCTCCTTGCCACGAACTCCTTTCCACAATACTTGCACTTTCTGACTTGCTTCATTTCCTTGTCACTTTTGATGGTTCAACGTTCATTTTGTCATCCCTACCGTTAAGTCAACCATACTCCACGTTCGTCAACCTATGCCAACTCCGTCCGCTTCGTGACTCTAACTGAATCCGTCCGTCCCTTTTTGTCACCCTTTGCATCCCGTCGTAACCCTTTGTCAACTGAGTCCGCAAAGTGATGAAATCGAAGCCCCGTAAATTCCTCGCGGTAGAAATACGTTGCAAAAATATACTGAAATTCGGTTACTACCAAATTCCAACCATCAAGTGTTAAAAATCAAAAGTAATTGAAAATGAGTGTTTTACAAATAAATAGTATTAGATATTCATGGTTGTTTATACCCGTTTAGATACAACAATAGAATGCGCTGTCACAGATGTTTGTCACGCTATTGGGGATAGTTATATTTGTGAGTCCAGTACATCCTACAAAAGATTTATTACCAATACTGGTCACGCTGCTTGGGATTGTTATATTTGTCATACCACTACAATTTGCAAAAACATTGTTGCCAATGCTGGTCACGTGACTCCCAATAATATATTCTAATATCTGATTTCCAAAATAGCCTTCTAATCCTTTTATATCATCGGGCAAATCTTTTGACACAAATGTGGTATTATCCAGGATAACCGTTGTTAAACCACTACAGCCTTCGAATGCATTATTACCAATAACTATTACACTCTGAGGAATGAAGATACTTCTTAGACCAGTGCATCCAGCAAACACTGAACTGTTTATAATACTCGTACCGTCTTTAATTTTTATTACTGTGTTGTCAGGCATAATACCTTTATAAATTAATGCTATTTTTTCTATATAAATTAACCCTTCTGGCTTGCTGTCAAACCATTTCGTATTTAGAAATGCATCTTTTCCTATAATTATGGGGGTAGCTCTGTTAGAAAAGGATATACTCTCTAAATTACTACAGCCAGCAAAAGCGCCACTACCAATGGTTGTCACACTGTTAGGGAAAGAAATATTTGTCAGACCAACACAACCTTGGAATGCACTATTGCCGATGCTGGTTACACTGTTAGGAATAGAAATATTTGTCAGGCCAACACAACCTTGGAATGCACTATTGCCGATGCTGGTTACACGATAAACTTCACCATCATAGGTGATAGTAGAAGGAAGAGTTATGTCACCAGTGTAATTTTTCCCACCAAAAAGAATCGCAACAGGGTCCATACTAGTTACTTCCGCAGTTTCGGTAATATAATTAATATTATAGTAGATATTATTAACTATGGCATCGTATGCTTTTGCGCTAATTCCTATTATTGTGAAAAGGAAGAGGAACAAGCATTTCATGATAATTTGCTTCATTGTTGATATAAATAAAAAAGGACGGAACTGCTCTTTGCTTTTCCACCTCACGGGCACCGCCAAGCGCCTTGTATCAAGAATAGCACGAACAATTCACGCCCAAGGCGTGAACCCTTCATCGCTTGTTCTCTGATACGAATATTTGGCGGTTTCGTGAAGTGAGAACAAGGACTTAAAGTCCAAGTTGTATTAAAAAGTCGTTTGAGAGCAGAAACGTCAGGTTAATAAATTGTTATTTCATTCTCCTGTGAGAAGCATGGTAATAAACCATTATATAGCTCCTCATGAGCGTTTCGCTCGTTAGTTAAGTTTATACTGTCTGTTTCTTGTTCTAATTGGGTAAAATGGGTTAAACATTATGTTTATTCATGACCATCTTATTATGGTTACAGTCATATTTTCTATTATTGCTTTAACAATTCATCTATTTCTTCAATAAAACGCTGAGCTTTGGGTTGATATTCTTCAATCAGTTCTTTGTCACAATACACAAAATCATCGTAGTCGCCACTATGTCTGATTTCAAACAAACGGCTGAAAGTCTTACCATGCTCATTAGCCAATAGACCTTTGGATACGAAATGCATGCCAAGCATCATTTTTACTCCTGCATGGGTCTGCGCGGCAATACCTTCAGATATAAGAAGAGCTGATGCCGCATAAAAGCATGCATAATACAGACGATTTGCTGCGGCATTGAAATGAGACTCTTTCTTAAGAATGTCTGCCTCTTCTAATGCTTCTTTGGCCCTTTCTAATCGATATTGCACCAATGATGCACGACTTTGATCGTCTAATGTCTCTTTCATAAAACAACTCCTTCGTTCATAACATTCACATAGAACGGGGTCTTAAATGGGCGGTTTTCCCATTGCTTGCGCAACATAATCATAGGACTTATAATAACTCCTGTAGCCAGTTCTATATCATACAAAGCTCCAGAAACGGCCTCTTCGCGACGAAAGTCTCGCTTGTCACCATCTAATAGAATCAGCACATCGACATCGCTATCAGCACGAGCATCACCCCGTGCTTCTGAACCATATAGTATGGCGGTTGCCGTTGGCTCCGTACTTTGAATGGTCTGACGAATCTGATTAACTATTTCCGGTCTCTTCATAATTACCTTGTATCCGCTGCAAATTTAAGCATTATTTCCGAAACGACAAAAGAAAAAGGCGGAAATCTTTCGATTCCCACCTTTATGATTACCTTGATGCAACGCGCTTGGAGCTTGGAGTTGTTTTACTTCAAATGCAGGGTGTGACCCATGCGCTGCTGCTTGGTCTGCAGGTAGCGCAGGTTATACTCGTTAGGCGTGGTCTCGATGGGGACGTTCTCGACGATTTCCAGGCCGTAGGCCTCAAGGCCGACACGCTTGACGGGGTTGTTGGTCAACAGGCGCATCTTCGTGACACCCAGCATGCGCAGGATCTGGGCCCCGCAGCCGTAGTCGCGCTCGTCGGGTTTGAAGCCCAGGTGCAGGTTGGCATCGACGGTGTCGAGACCCTCCTCCTGGAGCTTGTAGGCGGCAATCTTGTTCATCAGACCGATGCCGCGGCCCTCCTGTTGCATATAGACGATGACGCCGCGGCCCTCCTGTTCGATGGCCTGCATGGCGCGGTGCAGCTGTTCGCCGCAGTCGCAGCGCTTGGAACCCAGGATGTCGCCCGTCATGCAACTGGAGTGGACACGTACCAGTACGGGGTCGTCGGCCTTCCACTCGCCCTTGATGAGGGCCATGTGCTCCAGACCGTTGGACTTCTGACGGAACGGGATGAGGCGGAAGTGGCCGTACTCCGTAGGCATATCGACCTCCTCGCCGCGCTCGACGATGCTCTCCTTCTGCAGACGGTAGGCTATCATATCCTTGATGGTGATGATCTTCAGGTCGTGCTCACGGGCGAACTCGCAGAGCTGGGGCATGCGCGCCATGGTGCCGTCGTCGTTCATGATCTCGATGAGGGCGCCGGCAGGGTAGAGTCCGCAGAGCTTGCACAGGTCGATGGCGGCCTCGGTATGTCCCGAGCGGCGCAGCACACCGTTGTCCTGGGCGTAGAGGGGACTGATATGGCCGGGGCGCCCGAAGGTCTTGGCGGTCGATGTAGGGTCGCCCAAGGCGCGGATGGTGGCCGCGCGGTCGTGGGCGCTGACTCCCGTGGAACAGCCTTCTATCTTGTCCACGGTGACCGTGAACGGCGTGCCCAGCAGCGACGTGTTGTCCTGCACCTGGTGGGGCAGCTCCAGTTCGGCGGCACGGCTGATGGTCACGGGGGCACAGAGCACGCCGCGTGCGTTCTTCAGCATGAAATTGACCATCTCGGGGGTGATCTTCTCGGCGGCACAGATGAGGTCGCCCTCGTTCTCGCGGTCCTCGTCGTCCACGACGATGACGAACTTACCGGCCTTGAAGTCGGTCAGCGCCTCTTCGATGGTATTGAGTTTCAGTGTTTCCATATCTTATATACATTATTATTTTTATATGACGGTGACCTCACCCTCCTTCTGGACGTTACCCAACTGGATGATGCGGGGGATGAGGCGCTCGTTGTTGCGTACGGTGCGCTGCAGGTCCTTGTACAGACGGAAGCGGAAGCGCAGCATGCGGAAATAGAAGAAGACACCCGTGGGCAGGAACAGTCCCGTCACGATGTTCAGCCAGCGGCGCTCGAAGGGGCGCGTGTGGGCCTTGGTGGCGATGACGGGATACTGGTTGAGCTTCATGATGACGTAGTTGTTCTTGGAGTACGACAGGTCCTCGATGGCCGTCTCCAGGACGTGGGCGATATGCTCGATGGCATGGTCGTCGCCCGGACGGAAGAAGACCTCTATGGGATTGGGCCAGCGCAACAGCTTGTGGGCCTCGGAATACTGGCTGATCTCCAGGCTGATATTGGTGAGCATGTCGGCATCGAGAAGGTACTTCGGGTCGCTGATGATGACCTCCTTCTTCAGGATGTAACGCTTCTGGCGGATGCCCAGCAGTTTCATGAAGAGGTGCTTGTACAAATCGACGTTGAACACCGTGGAGTCCTTGTTGGCCTTGTAGGTGAAGAAGATGGCGATGGGTGAGAGGACAATGGTACCCAGCAGTTTGCCGAACCATACCGCCCACTCGTCGGCTCGCGCCATGCGCATGCCGGTATTGTCGAGGATGTAGAAGACGATGAAGACGATGACCGAGATGATGACGGGGACGCCGAGGCCGCCCTTGCGGATGATGGCTCCCAGGGGCGCTCCGATGAAGAAGAAGATGATGCACGACAGCGACAGCGTGAACTTGTTGATGGCCTCCATGCGGTGCATGCGCTCCTCACGGTTCATCCACATCATGTAGTCGCTCTTGAACTCCAGGTTGCTGACACCCATCTGGGCGTCGTTGGCGGCATTGCGCATGACGATCTGCTTCTTCTCGGCAGGCAGCGCACGGAACAGTGAGTCGAGGTTGACATGCACCTCGGCACACTCGCGCTCCAGGAGCAGCGAGTCCTCATGGCTCAGGACGGCACGGGACAGCGTGCTCTGCTGGGCCTCGAAATAGTATTGGCGACCCACGGAGTCGATGGACTCGCGCAACGAGTCCAGGTCGTGGACGATGCGGCTAAGGCCCTTGGAACGGGCGTCGGCGGAGATGCCGCCCACATCGGCCATGCTGAAGCCGTCGTCGAAGTCCAGCAGGATCTGCTTCGTGGTGAAGGTCTCGCGGCGATAGGGTACATTGGCGTTGATGCTCATGCCCGACTGGCGCATATTCTCAAACCATTCGCCGCTATAGAGCGTCAGCAGCAGGTGCTTCTTCTCGGCCGTCGATTGGATGCGCCCGGAGTCGGCGAGGATGACGGCGGCATCCTCGTAGCCGCCATTCATGCGGTAGATCATGATGCCGTAGAGCATGCCGGTCTCCAGGTTTTTCTTCTGCACATAGAGGTTGGAGTTGGGGATGCCGTCGTAGAAGATGCCCTCGGGAATCTCCACCTCGGGGTTCTTCTGCTTCATCGACAGCAACAGCTGCTGGAACGAGATGAATGCCCGGGGACCGATGACCTCCTGGAAGTAGAACGAGAGGCAGGCGATGGCGATGGTGATGACGATCAGCGAGCGCATGGCCTGCATCAGCGAGATGCCGGCGGCCTTGATGGCGGTCAGCTCCGAACTCTCACCCAGGTTACCGAAGGCGATGAGCGACGACAGCAGGATGGCCAGCGGGAAGGCCTGGGGCATCAGCATGAGGCCCATATACCAGAAAAACTGTGCCAGCACCTCCATAGACAATCCCTTGCCAATCAGCTCGTCCACATAGCGCCACAGGAACTGCATCATCAGCACAAACTGGCAGATGAAAAAGGTGGCAAAGAAGAGCAGGCCAAACTGCTTGGCGATGAATATGTCTAACCTCTTGAATCGAAACATGTTTCTTGCGTTGCAAGCGACTTAGTCGGTTACAGCCTGCAAAATTATAAAAAAAACACGAAAAACATGCAAAAATAAAAGAAAAAGTTACAGGCCGCTGACGCGGTGCAGGCGCTCCAGGTTGTCGTCCCAGATGCCGCGCAGGTCTGCCTCCTCGTCGTCATCGGCGGCAAAATCGGTGATGTGCAGGCTCAACTCGCCCGTCAGCGTGCTCTCCTCGATGCGCATCTCCCAATAGGCATCGGGGGTGTCCTCGTGGTAGTCCCACAGCATGCGGATGTGGCTGTTCTTCTCGACGTCCAGGATGCGCGACGTCTTCGTGTCGCGCTCCGTCCAGGGATGCCCCCAGGTGAACGTCATCGTGTCCTTGTCTTCTATCACTTGGTCGGCCAACCACTTCTGCAGTCCGGCGGCATTGCTGATCATATCCCATACAATGCGTGGCGAACGGGTGGCCAGGGGGTAGTCTATACTGATTTTCTGCATGGCACGTATATAAATTCAGGTCGTAAGTAGGTTTTTACGCTGCAAAAATACAAAAAAAACTCGAAACGCCACGTTTTTTTTAGAAAAAGTTTTGGTAATTCGAAAAATATATCTACCTTTGCAGCCGCAAAACGCACGTTGGCGGGGTAGCTCAGCTGGTTAGAGCGTCGGATTCATAATCCGGAGGTCGAGGGTTCGGGTCCCCCTCCCGCTACGAATAACGTCCTGTAAATACATCATTTACAGGACGTTTTTTTTTGTTCATGAGCCCAAGTCAAATGGCCGTTTGTCGGAATTCAACCAAAGTTCTCTATAACTCTTCGATTTCTTCTGCAGTCAGCCCTGTAATGTCAACAATATCTACGGGGGCATAGCCTTTTGCCTTCATGCGACGAGCACTATCAATCGCCTGTTTATAGGCCGCATTGTCAATTTCGGTATAAGGGTCTTCACAATGCACCCACTGCCTCCAGTCTATGTCAGCCAGATAAAACTCAACTTGCTGACGTAGAGGTTGGATGTCGTTAGTGGCAGTCTGCCATAGGTCGGCGTCAGAGACTTGTGCGTAACCGTGAACCAGTACGTTGCGCATACTGACAATGAGGCGCCAAGGGAGTTCTGTATGTGTCTCACGGAAGTGACGGGTTAACATATTGGCAGCCTCACCGATGATTTCTATATTCTTCATTACGGAGTAGTAAGTGCGGATGTCGCTGACGAACTCGTCGTATGTGATATCACTCACCATCTGCTCTACATTCTGGGCGTACTTCAAGATGTCCTCCAGGCGCCCACGGTCTCTGCTATGCTCTCTCATAGATTAGCCTCTTGTCTCTGTTCACACTATCTACAGCCCAAGGACGCAATGTACCATCCTCTACCAAATCAACCTCACAATGGAGGATATCCTCAAGGTCCACCTTCATGCCTGCAATCTTCATCAAACCGATTGGTCGGCTGCGATCATATTGTACGAGAATGTCAATGTCGCTCCATGGACGCTGCTCGCCTCGCGAATAGGAGCCGAAAATCCATGCCTTCAAGACGGGCTGCTTCTTGAAGTAGTCAACAATCAAATGGGTCATAGATTGTGTGCTCATCGTCCTTTTTTGTTTTTATTCCACTGCAAAAATATACACTTTTTCTGAGTAATCCAAATTTTTCTATGTAAAAATGCCAAGAGCACTAAAAGATTCACTTTTGTATATAGACAAAAAAAGAGGAATGACATGGCTGTCAGTCCTCTCTTGTAAGGTCAGATTCTGTTTAGAACTTGTAATCGACGCCGAGGCCGATGACGTTGTTGGTGCGCGAGTAGGTCTCCTTACCGTAGCTAACCACCTTGTCGTAGTCACTGTAGATGGAGATGAAGTAACCGGCGTTGAGGCGCACCTTCTCCGTGATGTTCCAGGCACCGCCCAGGCCAATCGACCAGCTGTCGCAGGCAAAGGACGTGTTCTGCTGGTAACCGTCGGAGAGACCGTAGTCGGTACGCTGACCACCACAGCTGACGGTGAACTTGTCGTTGATGTCGTACTCCACGCCCAGCAGGTACTCGTTGGTACCACCGGCCAGTTCGTTCTGACGGTCGGCGGCCATCTTGGCATTCTTGTCGTCGAAGTAGTGATACTCGGCGGTGGCGCGCAGTTTCGGTGTGATCTCATAACCCACGGCAACAGACAGCAGGGAGGGCATGTCGTAACGCGTCTTGACGTCGTTCTGGTAGGGAGTAGTATAGGCGCCGAGGGTGCTCTGCAGAGCAGCTAACTTGGCGGGGGCACCGACGGGGTCCTTGGTCATGAGGGCGGCCATGGTGGCCGTTCCCAGTCCGGCATCCAGGACATTGGTGTCGTTGGTGGTCTGTATCTTGGTACGGAACTCATAGCGTGCGGCCACGGTCAGCGGTCCCTGGTGGTAGTTCATGCTGATGATGGGTGTGAAGCCCCATCCTTTCTGGTCCACATCCAACAGCAGTTTGGCGACCTCACCCAGTTGGGGATGGTCCTTGGCGATGACATGGCCACGGTAGTAGCCGTCGTAGTAGTTGGCGCGGAAACCGACCGCTGCCGACAGGCAGTCGAGGAGCTTGTAGGTGAAGTTCAGCTGTCCGCCATAGATATACTGCTTACCCTTCATCTCGGAGTCGATGGTGTAGGTCGTGGGGGCGATGCCGTTATTAGCCAACATACTGGTAAGCAGGACGTTGAACATGGGGACACCGTCGTTGTATTTCACGAAACCGCCACTGCCCACGATACCGATCATGGCCGACAGGGCCCAACGGTCTTTCTTGTAGGAGGCGAAGAGGGCCGGTACGATGGGTGCCGAGGCCTTACCCTCATACTTCTGCGTGGTTCCCGTGGGAGTGGTCAGCGTGATGTCACGGTTCTGCTAGGGCTTCTGGAAGTTGAGCGACAACTGCCAGCCCTCGTGGCCCCACACCAGTCCGGCGGGGTTGGAGAAGACGGCGTCAATCTCGGTGCTGGCACCGCGAGCCATCATGCGGTCAAAGGCGATGTGATAGTTGGTGTTGGTCATCAGTCCACCGGCGAACGCGCTGGTGGCAGCGATGGCGCAGAAGGCCATCAATGTAAGAGTTTTTCTCATTATAACAAAAAGTGGTTAAATTTTCGGCTGCAAAGGTACGACATTTTTCTGAATCCAACAAAAAATCAACTGTTTTTCTGATCTCGCCATTGATTTACGTTATCATTTTATATAAATAGGTAAAAAAGTCGCGGAAACGTGTGGCGGTATGCGGCATTTTTTGTAATTTTGCACCCTCAAATATAACGTTAGAGCAATTTTTATGGCAGAGACAAAGAAAATCAAGACGGCGCTCATCTCCGTATTCCACAAGGATGGGCTGGAAGAATTGTTGAAGAAGCTGAACGACGAGGGCGTGAAGTTCCTCTCGACAGGTGGTACGCAGACCTTTATCGAGTCGTTGGGCTACCCTTGTGAGAAGGTGGAGAACGTGACGACATACCCCTCGATACTGGGAGGTCGTGTGAAGACCCTGCACCCGAAGGTGTTCGGAGGCATCCTGGGACGCCGCGACAACCAGGGCGACCGTGAGCAGATGGCGCAGTATGAGATTCCCGAGATCGACCTGGTCATCGTGGACCTCTATCCCTTTGAGCAGACCGTAGCCAGCGGAGCCTCTGAGGAAGACATCATCGAGAAGATCGACATCGGCGGCATCTCGCTGATTCGTGCCGGTGCCAAGAACTTCAACGATGTGGTCATCGTACCTTCGAAGGCCGAGTACAGCATGCTGCTGGACATCCTGAACCAGCAGGGCGCCGAGACCACCAAGGCCCAGCGCCGCGCGTTTGCCACCCGCGCCTTCGGCGTTTCCAGCCATTATGATACAGCCATTCATCATTGGTTCTCTAGCCCCCTAAGTTAGGGGGATGGGGGTCTGAACAGGCTCATAAGTGATAATAAAATAACATAATGTAAAAACATGGGCGGTCGTTCAGACCCCCACCCCCCCTAACTTAGGGGGCTTAAAATTAGCATAATTTACAATGGGATTTTTCAGTTTCGTCAAAGAGATAGCCATGGACCTTGGTACGGCCAATACGATCATTATCAGTGATGACAAGATCGTGGTGGACGAGCCCTCTGTGGTAGCCCTCGACCGCCATACCGACAAGATGATTGCCGTAGGTTCGAAGGCCAAGATGATGTATGAGAAGACGCACGACAATATCCGTACCGTCCGTCCCCTGCGCGACGGTGTCATCGCCGACTTCTCGGCCTGTGAGCAGATGATGCGCGGACTCATCAAGATGGTACATACCGGTTCGCGTCTCTTCTCGCCCTCGTTGCGCATGGTCATCGGCGTACCCTCCGGCAGTACGGAGGTGGAGCTGCGTGCCGTACGCGACTCCGCCGAGCATGCCGACGGTCGTGATGTGTATCTGATTTTCGAGCCGATGGCTGCCGCTATCGGTATCGGTATCGACGTCGAGGCCCCCGAGGGTAACATGATTGTCGATATCGGTGGCGGCTCTACCGAGATTGCCGTCATCTCGCTGGGCGGTATCGTCAGCAACAACTCCATCCGTACCGCCGGTGACGACCTCACCGCCGACATCCAGGAGTATATGTCGCGTCAGCACAATGTGAAGGTCTCAGAGCGTATGGCCGAGCGCATCAAGATTGCCGTAGGTTCGGCACTCACCGACCTGGGTGAGGAAGCCCCCGAGGACTATATCGTCCACGGCCCGAACCGTGTGACGGCCCTGCCGATGGAGGTTCCCGTATGCTATCAGGAGATAGCCCACTGTCTGGACAAGACGGTCGCCAAGATTGAGAATGCCGTGCTGTCGGCCCTGGAGAATACCCCTCCCGAACTGTATGCCGACATCGTGAAGAACGGCATCTGGCTGACGGGTGGCGGTGCCCTGCTGCGTGGTCTGGACAACCGCTTGGAAGACAAGATCGGTATCCCCTTCCATATTGCTGAAGACCCGTTGCACTCCGTTGCCAAGGGTGCCGGTGTCGCCCTGAAGAATGTGAACCGCTTCTCGTTCCTAATGAGATAATAAGAAGGGGTGAACAATCTGCTGGAATTCGTGCAGCGACACTTCCACTGGCTGCTCTTTGTCATCCTGGAAGTGGTGAGTATGGTACTGTTGTTTCAGTATAACAGCTACCAGCACAGCGTCTGGTTCTCGTCGGCCAATGCCGTCGTCGGTCAGGTGCACGCATGGAATTCCGAAGCCCGCTCGTTTTTCACGCTGAAAGAAAACAACCGTGCCCTGATGCTCCGCAACTACCATCTGGAGCGTCAGGTCAGCCAGTTGCGGCGCCTCTATGGCGAGGCCACCGAGCACCACGACCCTGCCGACAATAGGGTGGTGGACTCGTTGGCAGACTACCAGTTGATTGCCGCCCGCGTCATCAGCAACGACCTCAGCAGTGCCGACAACCTGATGACCATCGACAAGGGCGCCAAGGACGGCGTCCGCGGAGGCATGGGTGTGGCCTGTGGCACGGGTATCGTCGGTGTCACCTACCTGACGTCCGACCACTACACCATCGTCATCCCCATACTCAATACCAGTGCGTCGCGCATCAGCTGTGCCATCCGTGGCAAGGGCTACTTCGGTGTGCTGCGCTGGTATGGTAAGGACCCTACCGTGGCCTATGTGGAGGACATCCCCCGCCATGCGCGCTTCAAGCGCGGCGACTGGGTGGAGACCAACGGTTTTTCGAGTATCTTCCCCCCGGGGGTGCTGGTGGGACAGATCAAGGACATCTATAATTCCAGCGACGGACTGTCGTACCGCCTGAAGGTACGCCTCTCGACCGATTTCGGACGGCTGCGCGACGTGGTGGTCATCAGCGACGAGTCGATAGCCGACCGCGTACGCCTGATGCAGTCGGCCCGTGACTCGCTGAAACTGAACGTGGAAAAATAAAAAAAATTAAGAGAGCGGCTGATGACGACAGAGGTACTGAAACGGTTGGGATGGTTCCTGGTATTCGTGCTGGCACAGGTGCTGGTGCTGGGACAGGTACATGTGTTCCAATGTGCCACCCCCCTGCTGTACGTCTATTTCATCACCCCCATGCCCTGCAACTACCCCAAGTGGGCGTCACTGCTGTGGGGCTTCGCCCTGGGACTGACCATCGACGTCTTCAGCAATACCCCCGGCGTAGCTGCAGGAGCCCTGACACTGATTGCCGCCATACAGCCCTACTACGCCCAGCTCTTCATTCCCCGCGATGCCTTCGAGGAAGCCCGTCCCACACTGGGTCTGCTGGGGGGCGTCCGCTTCTTCTACTACACCGGCGTGTTGGTGTTCCTCTATTGTCTGCTGTTCTTCACGCTGGAGATGTTCTCGTTCTTCAACTGGTGGCACTGGCTGCAGTGCGTGGTGGGCAGCACCCTCCTCACGCTGGCGCTCATCTATTCGTTTGAACTGGCCAAGAAACGATGAAAGACTATGAGCTCGACTATCGGCATTATGTCATTGCGGGGATAGCCATACTGATAGTCTTCATCTATATCCTCCGCCTGTTTGCGCTCCAGATCACCAGTGACGACTATAAGAAGAGCGCAGACTCCAACGCCTTCCTCAAGAAGATAGAATATCCCGCCCGCGGCGTTATCAACGACCGCCATGGCCGTCTGTTGGTGTATAACCAGCCCGCCTTCGACATCATGGTTGTCGTCAACGAGGCCAAGGACCACTTCGACACCCTCGACTTCTGCCGTTCGCTGAACATCACCAAGGACGAGTTCCTGCAGCGCATGGCAGCCATCAGGGACCGTTCGAAGAACCCCGGCTACTCGCGCTTTACCCAGCAGCTCTTTATGAGTCAGCTCTCGGAGGCCGACTTCTCGGTCTTCCAGGAGAAGATGTACCGCTATCGCGGTTTCTATATCCAGCGGCGCACCATCCGCCAGTATGAGCACCCCTTTGCCGCCCATGTGCTGGGTGACGTCGCTGAGGTGTCGCCCTCCGACATCGAGGCCGACGACTACTACCAGCCCGGCGACTATATCGGTAAGTTGGGTGTGGAGCGCAGCTATGAGCGCCAGTTGCGTGGCGAGAAAGGTATGAAGATCCTGTTGCGCGATGCCCACGGACGTGTCCAGGGGCACTACCAGAATGGGAAGTTCGACCGTAAACCCGTCGCCGGCAAGAACCTCACGCTGGGTCTGGACGCCGACCTGCAGGCCTTGGGCGAGCGCCTGATGGAGGGTAAGATTGGCAGCATCGTCGCCATCGAACCCGCTACCGGTGAGGTGTTGTGCATGGTGTCGTCGCCCAGCTACGACCCCCGTATGATGGTGGGTCGCCAGCGCTCGAAGAGTCACCGCATGCTGAGTCAGAACGTGTGGAAGCCCCTGTTGAACCGCAGCATCATGGGTCAGTACCCGCCCGGTTCCACCTTCAAGACCACGCAGGGTCTGACCTTCATGACCGAGGGCATCCTGCACCCCACGCAGACATTGTATGGCTGTCAGCATGGCTTCAACTTCAGGGGCTTGCACGTCGGCTGTCACGGTCATGCCGCGCCCCTGCCACTCATTCCCGCCCTCTCGACATCGTGTAACGGCTATTTCTGTTGGGGACTCTACTACATGATTGACAACCGTGCCAAGTACGGCAGCGTCCAGAAGGCCATGAATACGTGGCGCGACTATATGGTGTCCATGGGTTTCGGTTACCAGTTGGGCATCGACCTGCCCGGCGAGAAGCGCGGTCTGATACCCAATGCGGAGTTCTATGACAAGGCCTATAAGGGCTCGTGGAACGGACTGACCATCATCTCCATCGCCATCGGACAGGGTGAGGTCAATGCCACGCCCCTGCAGATTGCCAACCTGGGAGCCACCATTGCCAACAGGGGCTACTACTATATCCCCCACGTGGTGAAGAAGGTGCAGGGCGAGCCCCTCGACACCGTCTATACCCGTCGCCACTATAGCAAGGCCAGCAAGGAGGCCTACGACTATGTCGTCCAGGGCATGAGGGCCTCGGCGACGGGAGGCACCTGCCACGAGTTGGCGAAGTACGACTTCATGGCCTGCGGCAAGACCGGTACGGCCCAGAACCGTGGCCACGACCACTCGGTATTCATGGGTTTCGCGCCCATGGACCATCCCCAGATTGCCGTTGCCGTGTATGTGGAGAATGGCGGCTGGGGAGCCACCTACGGTGTACCCATCGGTGGTCTGATCATGGAACAGTATATCCACGGCAAACTCTCGGAGGCCTCACAACGCCGCGCCGAGGAGTTGCAGAAACGACATATCTCGTATGGAGAAACAGTCAGGTAAGAGAAACAGCGTGCTGATGTCGATAGACTGGTGGACGATATGGATTTATATCGCCCTGCTGTCGTTTGGCTGGATTAGCGTCTGCGGTGCCAGCTATTCGTATGGTGAGACCGACATCTTCAGTCTGTCGTCACGCTCGGGCATGCAGATTGTGTGGATAGGCACCAGCATCATGCTGGGTATCGTCATCCTGTTGCTCGACGACCGCTTCTACGACACCTTTGCCTATATCATCTACGGGTTGCTATTGATCCTGCTATTCCTGACCATCTTCAACCCCCATAGCATCAAAGGCTCCCGGTCGTGGCTGGTCTTGGGACCCTTGCGCCTGCAACCGGCGGAGTTCTCGAAATTCGCCACGGCACTGGCCCTGGCGAAACTGATGTCCACCTACGGGTTCCTCATGAAGAAACACTTCTATGCCGTACTGGCCGTCATCCTGTTGCCCATGATGTGTATCATCCTGCAGCGCGAGACGGGCTCGGCACTGGTCTATCTGGCCTTCTTCCTGATGCTCTACCGCGAGGGCATGCCCGGGTCCATCCTCTTTACGGGTGTTGCCATGGTGGTCTATTTCGTCGTCGGCATCCGCTTTGCGGAGGTCTATATGGGCGACTCGCCGGCTTCCGTGGGTAAGTTTACGGTGCTCCTGCTCGTACAGCTCTTCTCGATAGGTATGGTATGGGTGTACTGCCACCGCCACACGGCGTGGCGCATGCTGCTGGTGTCGGCGGGGGTGACCCTCCTCTCGCTGCCCCTCTTGCTGGTGCCTTTCAACATCGTCTATATCCAGGGCACCCTGGTGACGCTGATGATAGGCTACCTGTTGTATCAGGGACTGAGCACACGCCTCCGCAACTACTACTTCATTGTCCTCTTTGCCATCGGGTCGGTGATGTTCTACTATGGTGCCGACTTCATCATGCAGCACGTCATGGAACCCCACCAGCGCTCACGTATCAACGTGCTGCTGGGACTGGATGAGGACCTGCGCGGCGCAGGGTATAACGTCCACCAGAGCGAGATAGCCATCGGTTCCGGAGGCTTGGAGGGAAAGGGTTTCCTGAATGGTACGCAGACCAAGTTGAAGTTCGTACCCGAACAGGATACCGACTTCATCTTCTGTACGGTCGGTGAGGAGGAGGGCTTTGTGGGGTCTGCCGGTGTCTTGCTGTTGTTCCTGGCCCTGATACTACGACTGATATACCTGTCGGAACGACAACCCATGCGCTTTGCGAGGGTCTATGGCTACTGTGTGCTGAGCATCTTCCTCTTCCACGTCTTCATCAATGTGGGTATGGTGCTCGGTCTGACACCGGTCATCGGTATTCCCCTGCCGTTCTTCAGCTATGGCGGTTCGTCGCTGTGGGGCTTTACGCTCCTGCTGTTTATCTTCCTGCGTCTGGATGCCGCACGGCATCTGTCGCGTTCCTAATGTCTCTCCAGACGGATGCCCACATCGGTGATGCCGGGCAGTACCTCCCGCATCATGTCGTGGCGGATGGATACTGCTACCGACTGACCGGCCGACAGCGTCAGATGGCGGAGGGGGAAGGTGTATTGGTAGTGCGTCACGCCGTCTCCTAAGGTGATGCCGCGCTCGTCTATCAACATGCAGCTGACGGTGTCGCGGAACGTCTTGCCGATGGGACTGATGCTCTGGGTAACGATAAACTGGACGTTGCGGTAGGGATAGTTGCCACTGGTGCGCAGCCCTAACGTCTCCTCATAGGTGCCGTCGGCGCTGATGTCGCTGATGGTGAACGACAGGAGCTCGCTACGCTCCCAACCGCCTTCCGGCGTGGACTCGTAGTGGAAATACTCCGTCCGCTTGTTGCAGGCTGTCAACAGCAGGACGGCTACTATATAATATAATAAGGTATAGCGCTTACTGGCCATCTCTGGGCTTTTGGGGTCTCTGGGGCCTTTTCTTCTTCTTTTTCTTGGCCCGGTCGAAGCGGTTGATGTTCTCCTGGGTCGCCAGGTCGATGGGTCCCTGCGGAGCCTTCTTGGCACCATCCTCCAACAGTGAGAGGGGTTTCTCGCCACGGTGGTTCATCTCGATGATCTGTTTGGCGCGCTCTGCGGTGATGGTCTCCAGGTTGGCGGCGATATTCTTGTCGGTCGAGTAGGTGAGCAGCCCTGCCAGGATGTCGCTCTTGAAGTGGTAGTAGTCGGCATCCTGCGTCTGGAGGACGACGTCGCGGGCGGGGAGTTTGCGTCCGGCCTCCACATAGTCGTCCACCTCGTAGTTGAGGCAGCACTTCAGTTTGGCACACATGCCGGCCAGCTTCTGCGGATTCAGCGAGATGTCCTGGAAGCGCGCTGCCGACGTGCCCACGCTGACGAAGTTCTTCATCCATGTGGCGCAGCACAGCTCACGGCCACATGGGCCCGTACCACCGATGAGGCCGGCCTCCTGACGGGCACCGATCTGTTTCATCTCGATGCGCACGTGGAAGGTGGCGGCGAGGTCCTTGATGAGTTGGCGGAAATCGACACGTTCGTCGGCGATATAGTAGAAGATGGCCTTGTTGCAGTCGCCCTGATACTCCACGTCACCGATCTTCATGTCCAGTCCCAGGCCCTTGGCTATCTGACGGCTCTCAATCATCGTGGCGTGCTCGCGGCGCTTGGCCTCCTCATACTTCTCCATGTCCGAGGAACGGGCGATGCGATAGACGCGCTTGATGTCGTCGGGCGACTTGATATTGGCCTTCTTGATCTGTAGTTTGACGAGGCGGCCCGTGAGGGTCACCACACCGATGTCATGCCCCGGATTGGCCTCCACGGCCACGATGTCGCCCTTCTTCAGGTCGAGTTTGTTGACGTTGTGGTAGTAGCCCTTGCGGGTGTGCTTGAACTGCACCTCCACGAGGTCGGTGGTGTCGGTGTTGCCCGGTACGTCGGCCAGCCAGTCGTAGGTATTCAGTTGACGGTCCTGGCGTCCGATGGCTCGTTTGCAGAGGCCTCGGTCGCAACCCGTCTTGAGGAGATAGTCTTTTTCCATATCTTGTTATTGTGCGTTCTTGATAAATACAATCATTTGCAGGGCGAAGTCGAAGAAGACGATCTTCGCGTTGGCATTCTGTCCGATGTCGCGGATGGCACGGTCGGTCAGGTCGCTGATGGGCAGGATATTCGTCTCGTTGATGAAGCGTGCGAAGTTCTTCGAGAAGTCCTCCTCGCGCTGCGTCAGGTAGCACAGCTCTTCCTGGTGGAAGTTGTACATGAAGTTCTCGCGGATGAGGCGCAGGAAATACTCCAGGAAGCGCTTCTGCTTCTCACGGCCCATGGCCGCCAGTGTCTCGCTCCAGTTCTTCAGTGCCCTGACATTCCGCATATAGGCCTGGCGCATGAGGTCCTGGAAGAGGTCCAGGAAGGCGTCGTTCTCCGTGTCGGCCGACAAGAGCTCGGTGGCCTTGAGCCAGCTGCCGTTGGCCATGCGTGTGACGCGCCGCGCCATGTCCTCACCCAGGCCGCGCTGCTGTTGCAGGGCCTGACAGAGACTCTCGTCGTCAATCTTGCGGACGTCGATGCGCTGTACCCTGCTGCGGATGGTCTCCAGCAGCCGGTCCGGCTCCTGACATACCAGCAGGAAGACGGTCTGTGCGGGGGGCTCCTCCAAGAGTTTCAGGATTTTGTTGGCGCAGTCGATATTCATGCGCTCGGGGAGCCAGATGATGCTGACCTTGTAGCCGCCCTGACTGGACTTCAGCGAGAGTTTGCGGATCAGCGCGTCGCTCTCGCCGGCGGTGATGATGGCTTGTTGCTTCTCGCCACCCATCAGGTCCATCCAGTCGCTGATGCTGAAGTACGGACCGTTGTGGAGCAGTTGGTACCACTCGTGGATGAAGTCGTCGCTGACGGGTTTGTGGTCGCTGCCCATGGAGGGCAGTTTGATGGTGGGGAAGGTGAAGTGCAGGTCAGGGTGCTCGAGTTTGGCCAGCATAGCCTGTTGGCTGGCCTGCCCTTGCTTGTTGGCTAAGAGCAGTTCCTTGGCGAAGCCGATGGCCAGTGCCATCTTGCCGCTGCCGGCAGGACCGCAGAGCATCAGGGCGTGGGGCAGACGCTCCTCACGTAACAGTTGGAGGAGGCGCTCCTGGACCTCGTGTTGACCTATGACCTGTTCGAACATGACTTATTTCTGGAAACGGTAGATGCGGAACGACATGGCGGGCAACTCGTCGGTGAGTGTGGCACCCTTCTTCTTGTCGCCTGTCAGTTGGAGGGTTCCTCGCTGCGGCGTGATGAGGTCGGGCTTGGCGATGCTGTTCTCGTCGTTCAGACCCTGGTGGCATAGCGTGATGGTCTGTGCCGTGCGGTCGCCCTGGACCTTGTTGATGGCTACCTGGATGGGTTGCGCCACCTTGGAGGTGTTGGCAATCTTGATGATGATGTCACCGGTGTTCTTGTCGAAGACCGCCGAGGCAAAGAGGCCGTTCTGACCCTCCTGGTTGGCGACGGGCTTCTTATCCATCGTCAGGGGCAGCACATGGGTGCCGGCATTGGTGGTATAGAGCTGTTGCACGTAGTAGCTCACGGTCTTGAACATCTGTGTCTGGTCGTACCAGATCATGTCCGGACGCCACTGCCAGCCTTCTACGTGGGCGAAGAGCGGTGCGTAGGTGGCCATGTGGACGATGTCGGCATTGCGCTCCAGACCGGTCATGAAGGCGGCCTCATAGAGGCTGGTCTCGTAGTGGTTCCACTTCTTGCCCTTGCCGTGGCAGGCATACTCTCCGGCAAAGACCTTCGGACCCTTGCGGTCGTAGGAGTCGTAGCGCAGGGCTCCGCAGTTGGGGTATTTCTCCTTGTCGGCAGTACCCAGGAACCACTCCTCGTTACGGTAGAAATGCTCATCGACGAGGTCGGCCTTCTGCTGTTTCATGGCTACCCAGCCCTTGTCAAACATCTTACCTTCCGAGTCGGGACCACTGGTGCCGATGATCTTGATGTCGGGATACTTCGCGTGGATGGCGGCGACGAAGGGTTTCAGACGCTCGTAGTAGGGCGTGTCCCACTGTTCGTTGCCCACCCCGATGAACTTCATGTTGAAAGGCTCGGGGTGGCCCATCTCGGCACGCTTCTTACCCCACTCGGTGGTCACGTCGCCATTGGCAAACTCAATCAGGTCGAGGCAGTCCTGGATGAAGGGCTCCAACTCGTCCATCTTGGCATGGGCGTCCAGACCGTTCTGGAACTGACATGCCAGACCGACGCTCAGCACGGGCAGGGGTTCGGCACCGATGTCTTCCGAGAGTTGGAAGAACTCATAGAATCCCAGGCCGTAGCTCTGGTAGTAGTCGGGATAGTAGCGGAAGTCGAAGGTGTCCTCCCAGCGGTTCTTGTTCAGCGGACGGTTCTCTACCGGTCCGATGGTGTTCTTCCACTGGTAGCGGGTGTCGAGGGTGGTACCCTCGACGATGCAGCCTCCCGGGAAGCGGAACACACCGGGATGCAGGTCGGCCAGGGCCTGCGCCAGGTCGCGGCGCATGCCGTTCTCGCGGTTCTTATAGGTATCTGTGGGGAACAGCGAGACGTGCTCCAGAGCCACCGAGTTGCGACCCTTCAGGAAGATGCGCAACTTCGACTTCTTCATGGTCTGCTTGGGTGTCAGCAGGAGGGTGTATTTCTTCCAGTCGTTCGACGTGATGTCGAGGGTCTGCTCCACGAACTGCTGCTTCTCGCCCATGCTATGCTCATCGATGAGTTGTACACGGATGGTGGCCTGACCCTTGGGGGCCTTCGCCCATACCGAGAAGCGGTAGGTGGCACCCTTCTTGACGCCGATGCCGAAGAAGCCCTCGTTGACGAGACCTGTGCGGCGCTCCTTATGACCGGGGTCAGAGAGTACCACATAGTGCGGACAGCGCTCGAAGGGTCCGTCGTCCTTCAGTTCCACGCATCCGAAGGTCTGCCAGCCCATGAAGTGCTGGGGAAACTCGAACGAGCGGTTCTTAATCAGTTCACCATAGAGTCCGCCGTCGGCGGCATAGTTGATGTCCTCGAAAAAGATACCATACATGGTTGACTGGATGGGGGCTCCCAACTTACGGGTGTCAACACTCATCATGTTCTGTGCGCAGAGCGTCAGCGCAGCGAAACATACCAGGCACAACGTGCATAATCTCTGTCTCATCATTCGTTTTTCTGTTATTTTAGCTGTATTTTGCCACAAATTTAGTTAAAAAGTGGGAGAAATGCAAAGATTTTAAATAAAAATAGTACTTTTGTATGCCATAAACAACGAAACATATAAATATTACGCCTTATGAAACACATTCTGATAGCTGAGGACAACGATAGCAACTACATGTTGATGAGTTATATCCTGAAGAATCACTATGACTTCAAGCGCGCCGTCAACGGTCAGCAGGCCGTGGAGATGGTGGCTGCCGAGCGCCCTGACATGGTACTCATGGATATCAAGATGCCCGTGATGGACGGCTTGGAGGCTACCCGCCTGATCAAGGCCCAGTTTCCGGACCTGCCCATCATTGCCTTGACGGCCAATGCCTTCGACAGCGACCGTCAGCAGGCCATGGAAGCCGGCTGTTCCGACTTCCTGCCCAAGCCTGTCAACGCTGCGCTGTGTCTGGAGACCATCGCCAAGTACATCTGAGGGTTACATCATACCCAATCCTCGCAGGATATCGTTGAGGTTGGCCACCACCATGAGTAGGATGATGAGGCCAAAACCAACGTATTCTGCCCGTATCATGAACTCTTCTGAGGGTTTCCTGCGGGTGATCATCTCGTAGAGCAGGAACAGCACGTGTCCACCGTCGAGTGCGGGAATGGGCAGGATGTTCATGAAGGCGAGGATGATCGACAGGAAGGCCGTCATCTTCCAGAAGACATACCAGTCCCAGTCGGCGGGGAACAGGTTGCCGATGGTTCCGAAGCCACCCAGCGACTTGGCACCCTCTGCCGAGAAGACGTATTTCATGTCATCGACATAGGAGGCCAGCACGTTCCAACCGTACTTGATGCCGGCGGGGAAGCTCTCCCAGAAGCCATACTCCGTGGTGACGGGCTTATAGGCCGGCATCTGTACGACGAAACCTAATTTCAGCTCGGGGGTCAGCACCACCTGTGCGGTGTCGGCCCTGCTCTCCGTACCATAGACGAGGGTCACCGTGCGCGCCTTCAGACTGTCGGCGCCGCTCTCGGCCACTGCCAGCATGTCGCCACGCACCTTCAGCATGTCGGTGAACGACTGGTACGAGTCAACGGGGGACCCGTTGACCGCGAGGATGCGGTCGCCCTTCTGCAGTCCCATGGCTTCCGCGGGTGTGCCGGGCAGGATACTGTCGGCAATGGCGGGGAACATGGGACGTACGAACGACGGGTCGCTCTTGATCATGTTCAGCAGGTTCAGGTCGCCGGGCAGCGAGATGCTCATGGCCTTGCCGTCGCGGATGATGTCCACGCGGTGGGCTTCCGAGATGTCGCGGTAGAGGTTGGCAGAGAACTCCTTGAAAGGTCCGTTCTCGGTACCTACCAGGATGTCGCCGTCCTGGAAACCGTATGACTTGGCCTCCTGGTTGAACTTCATACCCATCGTCATGTCCTTGACGGGGATATAGCTGTCGCCCCAGTAGAAGAGGATCATCGAGTAGATGAACAGCGCCAGCAGGAAGTTGACGAGTACGCCGCCAATCATGATCAGCAGACGCTGCCAGGCGGGTTTGGTGCGGAACTCCCACGGCTGTTCGGGGCGCTTCATCTGTTCGGTGTCGAAACTCTCGTCGATCATGCCCGCTATCTTGCAGTAACCGCCCAGGGGTATCCAACCGATGCCGTACTCGGTATCGCTGGTCTTGGGCTTGAACTTAAAGAGGCTGAATTTCCAGTCGAAGAAGAGATAGAACTTCTCTACCCTGACCCCGAAGAGCTTGGCAAAGAAGAAGTGACCACCCTCGTGGAGCAATACCAGCAGCGAGATGGCCAGCATAAACTGTAATACCTTAATTAAAAAGACTTCCATAAACCTCCCCCGACCCCTCCGAAGGAGGGGAGTGCCTGGCAGTTTCAGGGGGATTGACCAGACTTGTTAATGATTTTGTTTTTATTGTTATTCTCTCAGTTGTTACATATTGGGTTTCCCCTCCTCCGGAGGGGTTGGGGGAGTTTTAGGGGAGGTAGCTCCTTGCTATCCGCCTGGCCTCGGCATCGGTCTGAATGTAGGTGTCGTAGTCGGGGTTCTTGCTGAACGTGCAGCGCTCCATGGTCTCGGCGATGATGTCGCTCATCTGGAGGAACGAGCAGCGGTCTTCCAGGAATCCGCGGTTGACAATCTCGTTGGCGGCATTGACGATGCACGGCATGTTACCACCTCGCTCGATGGCCTCGAAGGCCAAGGCCAGACAGCGGAACTTCTTCAGGTCGGGCTCGAAGAACTCCAACTTCTGGGCAAAGAAGTCCAGACGGTCGCCGCTGAGCGGTAACCTGTCGGGGAACGAGAAGGCATACTGGATGGGCAGCCGCATGTCGGGGACACCCAACTGGGCCTTGACGGCACCGTCCTGGAACTGCACGGCGGAGTGGACGATGCTCTGCGGGTGGACGAGAACCTGTATCTGGGAGGCGTTGACGCCAAAGAGCCATTTGGCCTCGATGACCTCAAAGCCCTTGTTCATCATCGTCGCCGAGTCGATGGTGATCTTCGCGCCCATGTCCCAAGTGGGATGGCGCAGCGCGTCGGCCTTGGTGACGGTGGCCAGTTCGTCGATGCTCTTCAGGCGGAACGGACCACCCGAGGCCGTGAGCAGGATTTTCTCGATGGGGTTGTTGTCCTCACCGACGATGCTCTGGAAGATGGCCGAGTGCTCGCTATCGACGGGCAGGATGGGGGCGTGGTACTGCATGGCCAACTGGCCGATGAGTTCGCCGGCCACCACCAGCGTCTCCTTGTTGGCCAGGGCGATGGTCTTGTGGGCCTTGATGGCATGGATGGTCGGCGACAGGCCGGCAAAGCCCACCATGGCGGTGAGCACGATGTCGATGGGACCGCTCTCCACGATGTCGTCCAGGGCGCGGGCACCGCAATAGACCTTGACGTCGGGCAGGTCGTCCATCAGACGCTGCAGCGCCTCATAGCGTGCCTCGTTGGCAATGACGACGGCCGCGGGGTGGAAGCGGTGGGCCTGTTGGGCCAGCAGCTCCACCTGGTTGTTGGCTGTCAGACAATAGACCTCATAGCGGTCGCTATGCTCCTCGATTACTTGCAGGGCCTGGGTGCCGATGGAACCGGTAGAGCCCAGGATGGCTATCTGTTTCTTGTTCTGATTCTTCATGATTCACTGTTCGTTGTCACTGGCGTAGGTCCAAAAGCCCTTCGGGCAGGTTCATGACGATTTCCTCGCGCTCTGTGTCAATGTTCGAGATGAGTTCGTCGCTGGCGGGAATCATCAGTCCGTTGTCCAACTCAAAGAGGACATTGGCTGTGCTGTCATCGACATCGGTGATGGTACCCACCAACTGGTTGGTCTGGGCATCGACGATGCTGAAACCGATGAGGAAGAGCAGCGTGGGGGCCTCGTCCTCGCCCTCGGCCAGTGCGCGGGGGAAGAATACCTCGGTATTGGTGAGTTCGGCGGCACGCTCCACACTGTTGACATCGGTGAAGCGCACCAGGGCCACGTTGTTCTTGCGGAAACGGTACTCGTCGATATAGAACGGTACCAGGATGCCGTCCAACTCCAGGACCAGGTATTCGGTCTCTACGCGGTCGAAGATGTCGTCATCGAAATAAAAGAACACCTCGCCGTCTATGCCGTGGGGCTTGCCCAAACGGCCTATCTTGTAAACCTCTTCTTGCTTAATCATCTGTTGTGACTTATCACTTATCACTCATCACTTATCACTCATCACTTATCACTCATCACTCATCACTTATCACTCATCACTTATCACTTATCACTCATCACTCCTCACTCCACCCTCTCAATATGTGCTCCGAGCGCATTGAGACGCTCCTCGATGTTCTCGTAGCCACGGTCTATCTGCTCGATGTTGCTGATGAGGCTGGTACCCTCGGCACACATGGCAGCTATCAGCAGGGCGATACCGGCACGGATGTCGGGACTCGACATGCGACTGCCCCGCAGTTGGCGGGTGCGGTCGTGACCCACGACGACGGCACGGTGGGGGTCGCAGAGGATAATCTGTGCGCCCATGTCTATCAGACGATCGACGAAGAACAGGCGACTCTCAAACATCTTCTGGTGGAACAGCACGCTGCCGCGGGCCTGGGTGGCTACCACGATGAGTACGCTGAGCAGGTCGGGGGTCAGTCCGGGCCAGGGGGCGTCAGCCAGCGTCATGATGGTGCCGTCCATGAACGAATCGACCACGTAGTGCTTCTGACGGGGTATCCACAGGTCGTCGCCGTCTTCCTTGATCTTGATGCCCAGACGGCGGAAGGCGTCGGGGATGATGCCCAGGTTGCCGAGCGACACGTCCTTGATGCGGATGCCGTTGCCACACATGGCTGCCATGCCGATGAACGAGCCGACCTCAATCATGTCGGGCAGGAGCTGGTGGCTGGTGCCTCCCAGCGTCTTCACGCCCTCGATGGTGAGCAGGTTGCTGCCGATGCCGCTGATGTGGGCACCCATGCGGTTCAGCATGTGGCAGAGCTGCTGCACATAGGGTTCGCAGGCCGCATTATAGATGGTCGTGGTGCCTTTGGCCAATACGGCAGCCATCACGATGTTGGCAGTACCGGTCACAGAGGCCTCGTCGAGCAGCATATAGCTACCCTTCAGCTTTTGGGCGAAGATCTCATAGACGTCACGGTTGGGGACGGGACGGAAGCGGGCTCCCAACTTGTGGAATCCCAGGAAGTGGGTGTCCAGACGGCGGCGCCCGATCTTGTCACCTCCGGGCTTGGCGACGATGGCCTTACCCATGCGTGCCAGCAGGGGACCGATCATCATCACGGAACCGCGCAGGGCGGAGCACTTCGTGACGAACGCGTCGCTCTCCAGGAACTCCATGTTCAACTGGTCGGCCTGGAAGGTGTAGCTGTTGGCGTCGTGGGTCACCTTCACACCGATGTCCTTCAACAACAGGATGAGGTTGTTGACGTCACGGATGTTGGGGACGTTATGGATGGTGACCGGCTCACTGGTCAGCAGCGTGGCACAGATGACCTGCAGGGCTTCGTTCTTGGCGCCCTGAGGGGTGATGGTGCCGCTGAGCAGATGACCGCCTTCTATCTTGAATGATGCCATATCTTCGTGGTATTACTTTCTGCGCCTGCTACGCTTGGCGGGACCCTCGGGGGCCTCGGGCGTGAAGCGGTCGAAGCGGAATTTTGACAGGTCGAGCTGTATCTTGCCGTCCGTGAAACGGGCCAGGTCGTCGGCGACCTTCTCGTCTTCTATCGAACCGTGACCCCAGGTGGCGAGGTCGCGCTTCATCTGGTTGGCGGTGAGGCGCACCAGTTCGTCACGCTCCGGACCCTCGGGCATGGTCTTCAGGTGCTCGAAGATCTGGGTCATCAGCCTGCCATAGTGGCGCAGCTGGGCCTGACCATTGCTGGTGGGGTGGGCCATAGGCTCCGGTTTGGTGGCCATCTTCTCGGCCTCGCTGACGTCGTAGGGCCAGTCGATGTCGAGGCGCTTGCCACTCATCAGGTAGAGGTGGTCCCACAGCGTCTGCTGGTAGTCGCTGTTGTCGCGCAACTGGGGGTTCTTGCTCTCCATCAGGTGGACGATGCTCCGTGCGCAGCGCATGCGTTCCTCCTTGGTAGGCAGCGCAATGGCTATCTCTACCATTTTCTGTATCTCACGGCCGTATTCTGCCATGACCAGCTTCTCTCGCTGAGTGTTATAGTCTAATCCTTTGATGTCCATTTATAATAATTCTTTCGGTTTTATTGCCACGAAGTCCTTCAGGTAGAACGGCTCGAAGTAGGCGACATCCTCAAACTGCTCGTTCAGGAAACGCTTCTCGGCCAGGGGCTGCATCCATTTGGCCAGGGGCTCGATGCCCTCTATGTAGTAGGCGTTGGGGTGGTTGATGACCGACGTGCACTTCCCGGCACCATTGCCGAAGAAGAAGACGGGACGCTCGTCCAGCCATGTCTGGTAGGTCTCTGCCGTCACCACGTCGGCAGCCACGGGGCGTACGGTCTTCAGACTGCGGTCGTAGAGCGCTGAGTACACCTCCATCCTGCGGGCGTCAATCATCGGACAGAGCAGGGCGTCGTCGGGTAGGGCGATGGCTGTTTCCGCGCCCTTCACCTTGACAGTCTCCCGCAGCAGGACGGGCACACACATCAGCTCCAGGGTGGGCACGGCAATCAGTTTCAGGTCGCGGCCGTAGCAGACGCCTTTGGCCATCGACACACCGATGCGCAGTCCCGTATAGGAACCGGGCCCGCTACTCACGCTGACGGCGTCAAAGGGGATGGCGTGGTTGTCGGTAAACGACAGGGCCTCGTCCACCATCCTGCCCAGATGTTCGGCGCCGGCACCCCGCTCGCCGCGTTCCTCCTGTTCGAAGATGCACTGTCCGTTCTCGCTGACAGCCACCGAACAGACGTTCGCACTTGTCTCAATATGTAGTATGCATGCCATAATTGCCTGCAAAGGTACAAAATAATCCAGAAAAAAAGTATCTAATTCACAAATATTTAGTACCTTTGCGACCATATTTTTAAAAATGTTGCTATCATGATACAGTCAATGACGGGCTATGGCAAGACGGTTGTGGCCTTTAAGGGAAAGAAAATCAATGTAGAAATCAAGTCGCTCAACTCCAAACAGCTGGACCTGACGACGCGCATCGCACCCCTCTATCGCGAGAAGGAGATGGAGATTCGCCAGCTCATCGCCGAACGGGTCATCCGCGGCAAGGTGGAGTTTTGCATCTGGATAGAGAAAGACGCCGCCACGGAGGCAGCATCCGTGAATACGGCACTCATGGACTACTACTACCGCCAGCTGAAGGCCTTTGCCGACGACCACCAGCTAGGGGCTACCGACTGGGTGACGACGCTGGTGCGTATGCCCGACGTGCTGACGAAGACGGAGGTCGAGGAACTGACCGACGACGAGTGGCAGGTGGTGCGCCAGGGCGTCCAGGAGGCCGTCCAGCACCTGGTGGATTTCCGTACACAGGAGGGTGCCGCCCTGGAAAAGAAGTTCAACGAGAAGATTGACAACATCGAGCAACTGCTCCTCTCGATAGAACCCTACGAGAAGAGCCGCGTGGAGAAGATCCGCAGCCGCATCATCGACGGCCTGAAGCAGATTCCCGAGGCGGAGTACGACAAGAACCGCCTGGAACAGGAGCTCATCTACTACATCGAGAAGCTGGACATCAGCGAGGAGAAGCAGCGCCTGACCAACCACCTGAAATACTTCCGCGAGACGCTGGCCGACCAGCCCGGCCAGGGCAAGAAGCTGGGCTTCATCGCCCAGGAGATGGGTCGCGAAATCAACACCACCGGTTCCAAGTCCAACCAGGCCGAGATGCAAAACATCGTCGTCAAGATGAAGGACGAACTCGAACAGATCAAGGAGCAAGTGCTGAACGCATTGTAAGAAAGAATCTATATTTATTTGGAAAGAAATTATGGGAAATTATGGGAAATTTTGGCTGCGCCGTACTTCAACGACTCTCTGCTTTCCCCATCCCGAGAAATAATTTCCCCCATGCCGAAAAATAATTTCCCATAATTTCTTTCCAAAACACAAGAAAATTTCCCATAATTTCCCATAATTTCTTTCCAATAAAAAAATAATCCCGCAATTTTTTTCCAAAATATAAAAGACAATTTCTTTTGAGAATGAACAATATTAACATTTAAATTGAAATGGCTATGATAACAAAGCAGGAATATCTTGATATGTATGACGTTATAGGTGCTGCGATGGAAGTACATAAGACGTTAGGAAGGGGTATGGCAGAAGCTTTGTATCAAGAGGCATTGGAAATGGAGATGACAGCTAATGGCTTGTCCTGTGAACGCGAGAAGATGCTGTTATGTTACTATAAAGGTCAGGAAATGCAAAAGCATTACGTGGCAGATTTCTATTATAAAGGTATTATCGTCGAATTGAAGGCTGTTGACAAACTTGGTCCGGAGCATCGCGCCCAGTTGATCAACTATATGCGTATCAGTGGACAGGACAAAGGCTTGCTGATTAATTTTGGTGAGACAAGTCTTCGTACCGAGCGTTATATCTATCAAGAAGATGACGATGACTTCATATTGCTTACTAAAGACAATTACAAGGACTATATCCTTGACGAATAATGATTTCCCCTCGCCGAACAAAATTTCCCATAATTTCCCACAATTTCTTTCCAAAACACAAGAAAATTTCCCCCAATTTCTCTGACCTAAAGGTGCAGAGTGTGGCGTTGCAATCCCATAATTTCTTTCCAATAAAAAAATAATCCCGCAATTTCTTTCCAAAAACAAATAGAAAAATGAAAAAAGGTAAGTTAATAATATTCTCAGCGCCCAGCGGCAGTGGTAAATCAACGATTGTACAATGGTTGATGAATGAACACCCCGAATTGAATATGTATTTCTCGATTTCGTGCACCTCGCGAGCACCACGCGGCACGGAGCAGGATGGGGTAGAGTACTTCTTTATATCTCCTGAAGATTTCAAGGAGAAAATAGCGAATGATGAATTCGTGGAATACGAAGAAGTCTATGCAAATCGTTTCTACGGAACCTTGAAGAGCCAAGTGGAGAAGCAGCTGGAGGCTGGCCAGAATGTGGTGTTCGACGTTGACGTAAAGGGTGGCGTAAACATCAAGAAGTTCTATGGAAAAGAAGCCCTAAGCGTATTCATTCAGCCCCCATCCATCGAAGAACTGCGTAAAAGACTGGTAGGTCGTGCCACCGACAGTCCAGAGGCCATAGAGGAAAGACTGTCTAAGGCTTCTTACGAGTTGACCTTTGCCAATCAGTTTGACACAGTCATCATCAATGACGATTTGGAAACAGCAAAGACCGATACCCTCCTTAAGGTCAGATGCTTTTTAGCGGAATAAAAATAATTTCCCATAATTTCCCATAATTTCTTTCCCCAAAAGAATAAAGAAAATTTCCCATAATTTCTCTGACCTAAAGGTGCAGAGTGTGGCGTTGCAATCCCATAATTTCTTTCCAAAATAAAAAAACATTTCTTTCCGCAACAATGAAAAAAATAGGAATCTTCGGAGGCTCCTTCAACCCCGTCCATGTGGGCCATGTGGCGTTGGCGCAGGCGGCACTGGCACAGTGTGGCGTGGACGAGGTGTGGCTGATGGTGTCGCCGCAGAATCCGCTGAAGCAGGATCGCCAGCTGCTGGACGACACGCTGCGCTACGAGCTGGCTGTCAAGGCTTTAGAGGGTATCGAGGGCGTCCGTGCCAGCGACTATGAGCTGAACCTGCCGCGTCCCAGCTATACGTGGAACACGCTCCAGCACCTCAGCGCTGACTACCCCGACCACCGCTTCACGCTACTCATCGGGGGCGACAACTGGGCCCATTTCGAGCGGTGGCGCCACTGGCAGGACATCCTGTGGCACTACGACGTCGCCGTCTATCCCCGCGAGGGCCACATCGGCACCTTCGAGGCTCCCCTCGTCAACGTGTCGAGCACCGAGATCCGCCAGCGTGTCCGCCAGGGTCTCCCCATCACCGGCCTCGTCCCCCCAGCCGTCGAGGACCTCGTGCGCAGGTACTATTCTTTATAATCCTCCCCCCAGCCCCTCCGAGGGAGGAGAGCATGGTTCCTCCCCCCTCCTTATTCCCGAAAATGGTGGTGCAAACGTTTTCGGTGATGTTTTCTGCGAATTTCTTTGGTCGTTTCGTCAGATTGTAGTATCTTTGTGCCACCGTAAAGTCTTACGGGCTTGCGAACTAAAAGCATAACTACATAAAAATACTAACAAAACTACAAAATGAAAACGAAACTTTTAGTTGAATCCCGCGAGTTCGACTACGATGAAGACTACGAAGAAGACGAAGAATATTAATCATCTTAATACGTACAACATGAGCACCCCGCTGTCTGCAAAGATGGCGGGGTGTTTGGTTACGGTTACAGCTGTAACCATGTAACCATTTAGTTGTTTTTGATGACGGTTTTATATGCGTAAATAACTGATTTCTAATATATTACAATATCTTTGCGTTGCTTTTTATCCCTCCGCGGCCTCATGGTTACAGCTGTAACCGTAACCGTTTTATGTCCTTAACCCTGGTAAAAGTTGAGTGGTTTTTACCTTAACCCTAGTTTTTGTTGAATGGGTTCTGTCTTCACAGAAAGTCGTTACGACACTCCCGAGCCTCGTGACAGCCTCTGCAAGAGCTGTTACGACTTGCGAGCATACACGACCATTACCACGATATAAAACGGCTAACACAGGAAATACTGTTAAACAGAATCCTAAAACTCTTAAAGAGAATTTTACAAATAATTAAAAGACCACGGATTTAACGGATGAATCGGATATAAAATTCTTAAATTCTCAAATTCTTGATAAAAAAAGAGTGTCCACTATAAGTTTTCGTGTAATTCGTGTAATTCTTTGACCTAAAGGTGCAAAGTGTGGCTTCGCAATCGTTTTAATTCTTTGACCTAAAGGTGCAAAGTGTGGCTTCGCAATCGTTGTTTTAAATAATCCGTTTAATCTGTTAAATCTGTGGTCTTAAAAATAATCTGTGGTATTAGAAGGAGGTGTCGTCGTGGATGAGTTCCGGGAGGAGGAAGATGGAGTGGATGACGCGTTTCTCGACGGGCGGGATGTCCATGTAGTTGTGGTAGATGTCCTTCAGATAGGCGTCGGGATTGGCCGGAGCAGCGAATGTCTTTCCCTCGAACGTGATGGTGCCCAAGGGGAATACGACGTCTTGGTGGTGGGTAATGCCATAGCCGTTGTTGATGAGGATGTTGGAGATGTAGGTGTGGTTCCGGAAGCAGGCGGAGAGGACGGCCCACAGGGCACGGCAGATCAGGAACTTACCACCGAACCAGAAGAATTCGGCGAAGGAGCGCAGCGAGTAGTAGTGGGGCTTGTGGAGGATGGAGTAGCTCCTGGAGATGCCCAGCGTGAGGCGTTTCACCAGCTTGCGCGGCAATGGGGGATAGGGCGTCATGGGGAAGATATCGACGAAGATGCCCTTCTCATACTGCGCCGACATGTTGTCGCCCGGTTCCACATAGAACGAGTTGAGGTAGCGCACCTTGGCCACGGGTTGCGTGGAGTCCTGCTGGTTCTGGGGAGTCTGCAGGATGAGGCCCTCGGGTAGCTCCTGTGGTGCCACGTCGGCAAAGCGCTGCATGTCCTCCTGGCGCATGGCGATGTCGATATCGTCGTCCCAGGGTATGAAGCCCCTGTGGCGCACAGCACCCAAGAGAGTGCCTCCGTCGAGCCAGTAGGGTATGTCGTGTTTGCGGCAGATGCCGTCGATGACTTCCAGGATGGCCAACTGCTTCAGTTGGCAGGCGCGCAACTGCTGCTGCTTGTATTGTGCGAGATAGGGATTGTTCATCACGATAGCTTCGAAATACGTTATTTTGGGTGCAAAGATACAAAAGAAATGAGAATTGACCACCGATAATTGATATTTATTTCGTACCTTTGCGCCCAAAACCATGACACGCATGAAATATCCTGCGAATATAGACATTGCCGTATTGATTCTGTTCTTCAATCGGCCCCAACAGCTGAAAGACGTTTTCGACGAGGTACGGAAGGCACGTCCCTCCAAGCTCTTCCTGTATCAGGACGGCCCTCGCGGCGAGCGCGACCTGGCCGGTATCGAGGCCTGCCGCAAGATAGTGGAGGACATCGACTGGGAGTGTGAGATACACCGCATGTACCAGGAGAAGAACTTCGGCTGCGACCCCTCGGAGTTTATCTCCCAGAAGTGGGCCTTCTCGCTGGTCGATAAGTGTATCGTCCTGGAGGATGACGACGTGCCCTCGCAATCGTTCTTCCCCTTCTGCAAGGAGATGCTGGACCGCTATGAGAACGACCAGCGCATCAGCATCATCTCGGGACTGAACTACGACGAGAAGACGCCCGACATGCCCTACGACTACTTCTTCGCCACCACGTTCTCCATCAGTGGCTGGGCCTCATGGCGAAGGGTTGTCGATCAGTGGGACGAGCACTACAGCTTCCTGGACGACGACTTCAACAGGCACCAGTTGGACGCACTCATCAAGGAACGCAAGTTCCAGCAGGACTTCATCAACTTCTGCGAATATCACCGCACGACGGGCAAGGCCTACTACGAGACCATCTTCCACGCCGCCATCTTCTTCAATAGCGGACTGAGCATCGTGCCGCGTGTCAACATGATCAACAATGCCGGAGCCACGGGTGAGGGCGTACACCTGGCAGGCAGCAATGACGACCTGCCCAGTGCCATCCGCCGCATCTTCACCATGGGGCGCCACGAGTTGCAGTTCCCCCTGAAGCATCCGAAATACGTCATTGAGAATGTGGAGTACAAAGACCGCATGTTCCGCATCATGGGCTGGGGACACCCCTGGCTCAAGGTCGGCAGGTCGTTCGAGGAACTGTGGATCAATATCCGCCGAGGCAACTTCAGCCGCATCACGTCAGCCATTGCCAACAGACTGCGCATCTGGACGGGACGGTCGAAGTGGGACTAAGGCGACGGGCCGTTTCCTAACTCTTATGCAGCAGTCTTCTGCATTTGCGGTATCCCCAAACCAGCAACGAGCTGATTTGAGGGGGTAGGGCAATGGTGATTCTGCTGGACAGCGACAGCGAGGCAACTCTCACATGGCGCAAGTCCTGGTAGTGCTTGCACGAGACGAAGTCGCGGTTCTCCAGATAGCGCTCATACATCTTGATGCGGTGCATGGTGTAGGCACGCTCCAACTTGTCCCAACGGGGCTGGAACACCCGTTTGAGCTCTTCCTCAAACTCGATGTCCTTCTCCAGCTCGAAGCTCTTCCACGAATTGGGAATGTCGGCATTGTACAGGTAGATGCAGTCGCGGATGAAATAGGCCTTGGGCTGTTTCATCAGCACCTTCATCTGCATCAGCTTGTCCTCGGCATACATGTGGCCCATCTCCTGTTTCAGACAACCCTCCAGAATCTCCTTGCGGTAGAGCACGGCCCAGGCAAAACTGAAGTGCGCCGTACGGTTGCAGATCTCCATGATGAGTCCGTCGGTATCGCTGACGAGACCCTCGTGCGACGAGACATAGTGGCGCCCGTGCTGATCGACATAGGTGCCGAAGACCTCGTCGGCCTGTTCGCGGATGATGACGGGATACGTCGCCGACAGCGCGTTAGGCAACAGCTCGTCGTCGCTGTCGAGGAACATCACGTAGTCGCCCTGGGCCTGTTGCAGACCATAGAGTCGGGCACCCGTCACCCGTCGGTTAGAGATATGGAACACGCGTAGGCGCGAGTCCTCCTGTGCCAGTAGGTCGCAGATGGCTCCCGAGCGGTCTGTACTCTCGTCATCAACGGCTATCACCTCGAAGTCGTCGAAGGTCTGTGCCAAGGCGCTGCGCAGACATTTCTCGACGTAGTCCTCTTTGTTGTAAACGGGTATGATGATGGATGCTTTCATGATTGAATGGGGATGATAGGTGAGAAATCCGGGGACGATTCCGTGCAGATTCCATGTATGAACGTGCAAAAATACTACTAATTTTTTGAATTTCAAAGAATAATGCGTATTTTTGCACAAAATTTGGTCATGTTATGGGAGAAGAGAAGATAAGAAAGCCCCGCCTGGAGTGGCTGGACGCCCTACGAGGCTTTACGATGATCATGGTGGTGGCCTACCACGTATGCCAGCAGGGATTCATGATGCCCGTCAAGGTGTCGTCGTCCATGCCTTTCCTGGTACTGTTCCGCATGCCGCTGTTCTTCTTTGTCAGCGGATTCCTCGCCTATAAGGCCAACCTCGTGTGGAACCTGCCGACACTGGGTCGGCTAGTGGGCAAGAAAATCAGGGTCCAGATGATTCCGACCATCGTCTTCTTCCTCTTTGCGGCCTGTGTCATCAGGACCGAGCCCGACTTCCTGACAGCCGTCGATACCATGTTGCACTCGACCACCAAGGGTGGCTACTGGTTTACGCTGGCCCTGCTCTACATGTTCATCATCTACTATCTCTTCTCGTATCTGGAGAGTAAGTTGAAGTGGAAGTCGCCTATCCCCATCCTGCTGTTCTTCGCCGTGTCGATGGTCATCTATGAGACGTGCTGGCTGCCGCGCGACTTCTGGTGGGCCTACGGACACCGTCCGGCCGTCCACGACTCGTGGCTGCACCTCACCAGCCTCTACCAGGTGATGCAGTATATGCCGTTCTTCCTCTATGGCAACATTGTGCGCCGCTATTGGGACCAGTCGCAGCGCATCATGGACTCGCGCTGGTTCTTCCCCATCATCATGGTGGTGGTGATTTTCTGTACGCTCGACGCGCTGAAGTGGCATACGCTGCGCATGGAGTGGGCCAACCTGCCGTTGACCATGGCCAAGTTCATCCTGCTGACGGTGGTGTTCATGTATTTCCGCCACTACGACAAGTACTTTACCCACATGACGTGGATAGGACGCTCGCTGCAGTATATCGGTCGCCGCACGCTGGATATCTACCTGTTGCACTTCCTGTTCCTGCCGAATCTGCCGGGAGTGGGTAACTTCTTCGATGTCAACCGACACAACTTCATCATGGACATCACGCTCTCGGTCATCATCGGTCTGGTGATTATCGCCTTCAGCATCATCACGTCGAACATCCTGCGTATCAGTCCGTTCTTCAAGAAATACCTGTTCGGTAGGGGCTCATAGTCTGTCACCCTTGCGGAGCGTGGCAGCCTACGACAGTGGCTTGTGGCGCAGGAAGTCGATGGCTTCGCGGAATATCGTGGAGCGCAACAGCCATAGCGTCAGACAATAGGTGATGGCGACGAAGACGACCTTGACGAGGAATCGCAGATAAAGGCTGTCCAACCCGACCGTCAGCAGGTGGGCTATATAAATCAGTACAACCGTAATGAGCAGATAAGGGGAGATATCCCTGATGACATCCCACAGGCGAAGGCCTATCTCCCGATGTACAAACCCGTGCCATACCAGCGTCCACGCTATCGTGATGGCCACAAAGACCATGAGCATCGCCTCGATGCCGTAGGGTGCGGAGAAGACCACTGCCAACAGCTGCACCAGACATAGCACGATGTTGCCCCACATATACGTCGCGGAATGGCCACGGCTGATGAGCAGATGGGTGAAGAGGTTGGATACGGGATAGAACGCTCCCATCACGCACAGCAGTTGCAGCAGACGGGCACTCTCCAACCACTTCTCGCCCAGCAGGATGACGATGAACTCCTTGGCCACCAGGGCCAGTCCCAGCAGGAGGGGGAAACTGACGAAAGCCGTGAAGCGCAGCAGCTTGCGGAAGATGTTACGCTGGCGCTCCTTGTCCTCGTCCGTCTTGGCAAAGACTGGCTGGGCAATGCCTTGCAGCATATTCGAGATGAGCGACCAGCCCATGTAGTTCCACTTGTTGGCCTGGGTGTAGTTGCCCACCACGTGGGGCGAATACAGGCGTCCCAGGATGACGCTGAACACATTGGTATTGATGATGATCACGACATTGGTCACAATCAGTTTGCTGCTGAAGCCAAACATCTCGCGGACTGGCGAGAAATCGACCGGCAGCGTAGGATGCCACTTGGAAAAGAAGAATGTCATGCCTGTAAACAGCGACACATATACCAGCGTCTGTGTGGCGATGCCCCAGTAGGCAAAACCCAATGCTGCCATCGTGACGCCTACCACGCCAGAGAGCAACAGACTGACGAAGGCCACGATGCTCTGTTCCTTGACCTTCATATTCCTGAACAGTACGGCCCTGGGGGCAATGCCCAGACTGCTGATGAAGAATCCCAGGAAGATATAGCGTGACAAGGCCACCAGTCGTGGCTCCTCGTAGAAAGCGGCTATCAGCGGTGCCAGCAGAAACAACAGCAAGTAGATGCTGAGGCTGATGAGCGAACAGGTCCAGAACACGGCGTTGTAATCGCGGTGACTCACCTCCTGTCGCCTGTTCAGCGCGGCGATGAATCCTCCTTCCTGTAATGAGTTGGCGATGAGCGAAAAGATGGTCAGCATGCCTACCATGCCGTAGTCTTCTGTCGATAACAGACGAGCCAGAAAGATGCCGAACACCAAGTTCAGCACCTGTTGTGCTCCGTTGCTCAGTCCGCCCCAGAACAGTCCTTTCGCCGTCTTTTCTTTCAGATTCTCCATCACTCCTCACTCCTCACTCCTCACTCCTCACTCCTCACTCCTCACTCCTCACTCCTCACTCCTCACTCCTCACTCATCACTTTTCACTTACCCCACCTGGCTGCCGGGCTTCACGTCCTTGGTGGTGGTCACCACGCTGAGGCTCTCGTCGAAATCTACGGCAGAGAGGATCATGCCCTGACTCTCGATGCCCATCATCTTGCGGGGCTCGAAGTTGGCGACAAAGAGGATGCGCTTGCCGATGAGTTCCTCGGGGTTCTCGTAGAAGGCGGCAATGCCCGAGCAGATGGTGCGGTCTTTGCCCGTGCCGTCATCGATGGTGAACTGCAACAGCTTCTTCGACTTGGGCACGCGCTGGCAGTCCTTGACCAGACCCACGCGGATGTCGAGTTTCTCGAAGTCGTCGAAGCTGACGGTAGGCTTGATGGGGGGAACCTCTCCCAACTTAGAGCCTTGTTCCCCTCCTTCGGAGGGGGCAGGGGAGGTGTTCCCTTTCTTCATGGCAGCCAACTTGTCGAGTTGCTTCTGGATGACGTCGTCGTCAATCTTCTCGAAGAGCAGGGCGGGTTCACCCAACTGGTGACCGGCCTTCAGCAGGTCTGTCGAACCCAGCTCGTTCCAGTCGAAGGTCTCCAGGTTCAGCATGTCGCGCAACTTCTTGCTGCTGAACGGCAGGAAGGGCTCGAAGGCGATGGCCAGGTTGGCAGTGAGTTGCAGACAGATGTTGAGGATGGTTTCGCAACGTTTGGGGTCAGTCTTCCACACCTTCCACGGCTCGCACTCGGTGATGTAACGGTTGCCGATGCGGGCCAGGTTCATGGCCTCGAACTGGGCGTCACGGAACTTAAACTGGTCGAGCAGGGCCTCCACCTTCTGCTTGACGTCCTTGAACTCAGCCAGGGCGGCCTTATCCACATCCGTCAGTTCGCCACAGGCGGGAACGACGCCGTTCCAGTATTTCTTGGTGAGCTGTAGGGCACGGTTGACGAAGTTGCCATAGACGGCCACGAGCTCGTTGTTGTTGCGGTCCTGGAAGTCCTTCCAGGTGAAGTTGTTGTCCTTGGTCTCGGGGGCATTGGCCGTGAGTACGTAGCGCAGCACGTCCTGCTTGCCGGGCATGTCCTCCAAATACTCGTGGAGCCAGACGGCCCAGTTTCTGGATGTCGAGATCTTGTCGTTCTCCAGGTTCAGGAACTCGTTGCTGGGTACGTTGTCGGGCATGATATAACCTCCCCCGCCCCCTCCGAAGGAGGGGTGTCCGTTAGCCTCGTTCCAGGCCTTCATCATGACGGGGAAGATGATGCAGTGGAACACGATGTTGTCCTTGCCGATGAAGTGCACCAGACGGGTGTCCTCGTCCTGCCACCACTGCTGCCACGAACCCCACTTCTCGGGGTTGTTCTTGCAGAGCTCGACGGTATTCGACACGTAGCCGATGGGGGCGTCAAACCATACGTAGAGCACCTTGCCCTCGGCACCCTCCACGGGTACGGGGATGCCCCAGTCCAGGTCGCGCGTCATGGCACGCGGCTGCAGGTCCATCTCCAACCACGACTTGCACTGGCCATAGACGTTGGGACGCCACTCCTTGTGACCCTCGAGGATCCACTGCTTCAGCCACTCCTGATACTCGTTCAGGGGCAGGTACCAGTTCTTGGTCTTCTTCAACACGGGCGTAGAGCCACTGATGGTCGATTTCGGATTGATGAGTTCCATGGGACTCAGGTCGCGGCCGCACTTCTCACACTGGTCGCCATAGGCGCCCTCGTTATGACAGTGGGGACACTCGCCCGTCACATAACGGTCGGCCAGGAACTGCTTGGCCTCCTCGTCGTAGAGCTGTTCGGTGGTCTCCTCGACGAGTTTGCCCTCGTCGTACAGCTTCTTGAACCACTCGGCGGCAAACTGATGGTGGGTCTTCGAGGTCGTACGGCTATAGACGTCAAACGAGATGCCAAACTCCTCGAACGACTCCTTGATCATCTTGTGGTAACGGTCCACGACGTCCTGCGGGGTGATGCCCTCCTTGCGGGCACGGACGGTGATGGGTACGCCGTGCTCGTCGGAGCCGCCGATGAACATCACGTCCTCTTTCTTCAGACGCAGGTAGCGCACGTAGATATCGGCGGGGATATAGACTCCCGCCAGGTGACCGATGTGTACGCCGCCATTGGCATAGGGCAATGCCGACGTCACGGTCGTTCTCTTAAACTTCTTTTCTGCCATTTCTTACCTTGTTATATTTATTTTGCCTGCAAAGGTACTAAGAAACGGGAGAAAAGCCAAATATTTTTGTTATTTTGTCTTTTGGCGCGGCATGATGCGCTCCTCCAGGGCCTGGAAGAAGATAAACAGGGCGGGGACGACGAACAACAGGGCAATGGTACCTACCACCATGCCGCCGATGGTACCCACACCCAGCGACTGGTTGCCGTTGGCGCCGACGCCAGTGGCCAGTGCCAGGGGCAGCAGACCGAAGACCATCGTCATGGACGTCATGAGGATGGGGCGCAGACGGACCGATGCGGCATCCAGGGCGGCCTGGGTGATGCTCATGCCCTGACGGCGCCGCTCGGAGGCATACTCGGTGAGCAGGATGGCTGTCTTGGAGAGTAGTCCGATGAGCATGATGAGTCCCGTCTGCATATAGATGTTGTTCTCCAGTCCCCACAGGTTGGCGAAGAGGAACGAACCCGCCAGTCCGAAGGGTACGCTGAGGATGACGGCCAGGGGGATGAAGAGGCTCTCGTAGAGGGCGCAGAGGATGAGGTAGATGAAGACGATGCAGATGATGAAGACCACCGTGGTGGTGTTCTGTGCCGAGGCTTCCTCGCGCGTCATGCCGCCAAACTCGTAGCCGTAGCCTTCGGGCAGCACCTCGGCGGTAACCTCACGGATGGCCTGGATGGCCTGTCCGCTACTGTAGCCCTCGGCAGCGGTTCCTCCCACCTGGATGCTGGGGAAGAGGTTGAAGCGCGACAGCGTCTCGGAGCCATAGATGCGCGTCAGTGTGATGTACTGACCGATGGGCGACATCTCGCCCTGGGTGTTGCGTACGAAGATGTTGTTCAGCGACTCCGTATCCAGGCGGTATTCCGGCGAGGCCTGCACCATGACACGGTAGAGTTTGGTGAAGCGTACGAAGTTGGAGGCATATACGCCGCCGACATATCCGCTCAGTGCCGACAGCACGTCGCTGGGCGACACACCACGGCGCTTGCAGAGGGCGGCATCGACCTCCACACGGTACTGTGGATACTTCAGGGAGAAATTGGTGTAGGCACGGCCTATCTCCGGGCGCTCGTTGAGGGCCTGGATGACGCGGTGGGTCTGCTGCAGCAGTTGGTCGATGGTGCCTCCGTGCTTGTCCTGTACGTGGAGCTCGAAACCATTGATGCGTCCGAATCCCGGCAGCATGTTCTGGGTGTTCACCTGTATCTTGGCATGGGTGATGTCGGCCGTACGGCGGTATATCTCCTGCACGACGCTCTGCACATCGTCGCCTTTGCCCTTGCGCTCGTCCCACTTTTTCAGTTTCAGCGTGAAGTTGCCGTTCGACGACGACTGCTCGAAATTGTTGCTGTTGCCGGCGATGAGCGAGTAGATGCGCAGTTGCGGCAGGTCCTGGATGCGCCGCTCCACCTCCTTCAGAATACCGTAGGTCTGGCTGAGGCTGCTGCCCGGGGAGGCCTGTACGTTAATGAATACGGTACCCATGTCCTCGTTGGGTACCAGACCGGTCTTGGTGGTCTTCATCATCCACCCCAGTGCCGCAATGGCTACGATGATGAGTGCCGTGGTGAGCACCCTGCGGCGGATGAATCCGCCGACGGCGCGCTTATACTGATAGGCCAGCGACGTGAAGACATGGTTGAACGCGGCGTGGAAGCGTGTCGGTGGCTGGTTGCGCATGAGGATGGCCGACAGGGCGGGGGAGAGGGTCAGCGCGTTGAACAGCGAGATGGCCACGGCCACAGCCATGGTGATGCCGAACTGCGTATAGAACGTGCCAGTCACGCCGCCGATGAAGCAGACGGGTACGAAGACGGCCATGAATACCAGTGTGGTGGTGATGAGTGCCGAGGTGATGTCGTGCATGGCGGCAGAAGTATTCTCACTCCTCCCTCCACACTCCTCCCTCCTCGAAAAATCTTGTTTTTCCAGTCTGGCCTGTACCGCCTCTACCACCACGATGGCGTCGTCCACCACGGTACCGATGACCAGTACCAGGGCGAAGAGCGTCAGCATGTTCAGCGAGAAGCCGATGGCATAGATGACGGCCAGCGTGGCCACGAGTGACACGACGATGGCGATGGCGGGGATGACAGTGGCGCGCCAGTTGCCCAGGAAGAGCCATACCACGAAGATGACCAGTACGAGGGCTTCCAGCAGGGTTTCCACAACACTGGCTATCGAGGCGTCCAGGAAGTCCTTCTTCGACTCCAGGTCTTCGATGACGATGCCGGGGGGCAGTCCCTGACGTATCTCCTCCACCTCACGGTCTATCTGTTTGATGATCTCGTTGGCATTCGACCCCGACACCTGGTTGATGGAGATGTTCACGCCCGGGCGGCCATTGGTCTCTCCGATGATGTTATAGTTCTGTGAACCCAGTTCCACACGGGCGATGTCACCGATGCGCAGCACGTCGCCGTTGGGTAGCGAGCGGATGACCATCTGCTCGTAGCCCTGCTCCTCCTCGTAGCGTCCGCGGTATTTCAGCACATACTGGAACGTGTTCTCGCTCTCGGCACCCAGTGTTCCCGTGGCGACCTCTACGTTCTGCTCGTCCAGCACGCGCGTGACGTCGGCAGGTGTCAGTCCGTAGCGTGCCATCTTCTGCGGGTCCAGCCAGATGCGCATGGAATAGTCGGCACCCATCACGTTGACCTCGCCCACGCCGGGAATACGACTCAGGCGGGGCTCGATATTGATTTTGGTATAGTTGGCCAGGAACGACCTGTCGAAGGTCGAGTCGGGACTATAGACGCTGATCTGCTTGATGTTCGAGGTCTGGCGCTTCCTCACCGTCAGTCCGCCTTTCACCACGTCACTGGGCAGACGGCCCTGGACGGTGGCGGCACGGTTCTGGACGTTTACCATCGCCATGTTGGGGTCTGTGCCCTGTCGGAAGAACACGCTGATGTTGGCATTTCCCGTGTTAGAGGCCGTCGATGACATATACATCATGCCCTCCACGCCGTTGATGGCTTCCTCCAAGGGTACGATGACGCTCTTCTGCACGGTCTCGGCATTGGCACCGGTATAGGTAGCATTGACGCGTACGGTAGGCGGTGCTATCTCGGGAAACTGCTCCAGGGCCAACTGGGTCAGTCCGATGATTCCCACCAGTACCATCAGCACGCTGATGACACAGGAGAGAATAGGTCTGTCTATAAATGTCCGTACGTTCATCGTTTATTGTTCTTGACCAGTCCGGCACCCTCGCTGACAATGGTGTCACCCTCGGCCAGTCCTTCTTCCACGATATATTCGCGGCCATTGTTCTGGCGATACACCCGGATGGGTGTCGCCGTGGACTTGCCATTGACGAGGCGGTGTACGAACATGCGGTTCTGCAGTTCGTAGGTCGCCTCCTGGGGGATGACGATGCAGTCCTTGTGATGGGTGGGCAACAGCACCGTGGCGGCACCGCCGCTATGCAGCAGCCGTTGCGGATTGGGGAATACGGCGCGCAGCGTGATGGCTCCCGTGGCAGCCTCTACGGTACCGCTGACGGCATTGATGCGTCCTTTCAGCGGGTAGGTCGTACCGTTGCCCAACTGCAGCTCTACATCGGCAGCCTGATGGAGGAAACCGTCCATCGACCCATACTGTCCCATGAGGTCCATGGCTTGGTTTTCGGTGATGCTGAAGTAGGCGTAAATCTCGTGGTCGTCGGCTACGGTGACCAGCGGTTCGCTGATGCTGCTGCTGACAAGGGCTCCCACATGGTAGGGAATCATCGATGCCGAACCGTCCACGGGACTCTTCACCACCGTATAGCTCAGGTTGTTGCGGGCGTTCAGCTCCTGGGCCTTGGCCTGTGCCAGGGCGGCCTTGGCCTCGTTCAACGTGTGGAGGGCCGTCTGTACCGTGAAGTCGGAGACCACGTTGCCCTGCAGTAACTTCAGACTGCTGTCATACTCCATCTGTGCCGTGGCCAACTTGGCACGGGCTGTCTCTACGTTGGCTTCGGCCACCTGCAGGGCGGCCTGGTAGGGCGTCTGGTCGATGATGAACAGCGTCTGTCCTTTCTTGACGCGCTGGCCCTCATTGATACATATCTGGGTGATGTGACCGGCCACCTGCGGACGGATCTCCACAATCTGGCGTCCCGTCAGTCGTGCCGCATAGGGCGATACCAGCGTCTGGTCGCTCTTGGTCACCGTCATGGTCTTGTAGTTCTCTTGGTCGCCGCGCTCCCTGGCTTTCTTGCCTCCACAGCTGCCCAGCAGCACCGTCGCGGCCATTCCGAGGATGGTTAGTTGTATCGTGTTCTTAGTCATAGTTGAGGGCAAAGGTACAAAGAAGTGGCTGAAACACCAAATAATTTTGTGGCAAATCATTTGCCGTTCTGCTTCTTTTTGCTTATCTTTGTCGCCAAAAAAAAAGCAGTACACCATGAAAAGAAGCCTTCTCCCCCTCCTGTTTCTCCTATTTTTCATGCAGGTCATGGCCCAGCAGGCCACTCTCAACAAACAGCGCCACTTCTCCAAAACCGTACCGCCCGGCAACTACAGCGGCATCACCTGGCTCGGGGAAGACCGCTATGCCGTGGTCAACGACAAAGGCAGGACGTCGGGCTTCCATCTGATGACCCTCCAGACCGACCCTGCCACGGGTGCCATCCTGGAGGCGCGTGCCGACACGTTTGTCACCGACCATCAGCCCAACCGTGACGAGGAGGGCATCTGCTATGTGCCCCAGAGCGGAACGGTGTTTGTCAGCGGTGAGGCCGACGGACGCATCAAGGAATACCGCCTCGACGGTCAGCCTACGGGTCGCCAACTCAACATCCCTGCCGTCTTCCAGAGCGCCTACGACAACCGGGGCTTCGAGGCCCTGACGTATGATGCTGCCACGCACCGCTTCTGGACCACCAGCGAGAACACCCTGAAGAATGACGGTGAGAAGCCCTCCTTCGAGTGCCGTATTCCCAATCTGCTGCGCCTGCAGAGCTTTGGCGACGACCTGCAGCCTCGCGAGCAGTACTGGTACCTCACCGACTCCTCGGAAGTCAAGGCCACCGAGGGTAAGAGTGTCCTCGGCGTCAGCGGACTGGCAGTCCTCGATGACGGTCATGTGGTCGTCCTGGAACGTGAGGTCTATCGTACGGCCAACAACATCGGCTCCTATGTCCATGTGAAGCTCTACGTCGTCCGTCCTGCCCTGCAACAGGCTGGCGATCTGTTGCAGAAACAGCTCCTCATCGAGTTTCGTACGAAGATGAATTTCACCGACCGCAGCTTCGCCAACTACGAAGGACTCTGCGTCGGTCCCCGTCTGCAGGACGGCAGACAGTTGCTGGTCCTCATCGCCGACTCGCAGGACCAGTTCCGTGGCTTCCTGAAAGACTGGTTCCGCACCGTCGCCGTGGCTCCGCTCGACTTCCGTCCACAGCGCCAGTCTGCTGCCGACCTGTCGTTGCAGCGGAAATAAAAAGAAAAGATATTACCAGTCGTCGTCCTCGTTGCCCACGATGCCGTTCTTGAGGGCTTCCTCCACCTTGTCGATGATGGCGTTGGAGTAGGCGTGGGTCATGACGAGGGCCTTGGAGCAGGTACGCTTCTTGTTATCCTTGGGGATAAAGGGATAGTGCTGGGCAATCTCCCACTGCTCGTCATAGAGACGACGGTCCGTCTTGTCGCCTTTCATGCGCTTGCCATCACTCCAGAGGTTCTGGTTGTCGTTGGTCTTACTGCTGTTGTCTAAGATACCGCCAATCCATCCAGCATCCTCAGCCTTGAGGATGTCGTAGTTCTGGACGGTGAAGGTGACGCGCACGCGGCCGTCCTTGATGTCGAGGCGGATGAGCGGCGTGATGCTGACGACATAGCGGTTCAAGGTACCGGTATGGTCGGCGATGCCGTCGATGGTGGACGAGATGATGATGCAACCGGCATCCTTGTCGTTCAGCGTGATGGCCTGGTTGTCCTTAAAGGTCGCCGTAGCCCAGTAGTTGAGGGCTATGTAGATCTGCTGGCGCGTCTTGCCGGGCACCTGTATCACTTGTTGGTAGGTCAGCGACTGGTTTTTGTCGAGTACCAACTGGCTGGCCAGGTTGGCAGCGGCATCCACCCACTTGTCACCGTATTTCTCCTTGGCATATTTCTCCAGATCGGCAGCCTTCATAATCTGTGCCTGGACACCCATGGCACCACCCACCAAAAGGACTACAGCCACCAGGCTGCGCAGGCGGCAAAGCATCTTTTTCGTCATATTCTTCATGTTTGTCATATTCTTTGTTGTAGCATGATTCACGCCGCAAAGGTACGACATTTTTTTGAAAGCGCGTCTTTTCTGTGGAAAAAGTTGCCGCTATTCCTCCCAGCGGAAGACGGCACCATTGCGGCGGGCAGGGTCGGCACCCACGAAATCCATGGAGTAGGGACTTCCCGTGGTGGGGCTCTTGCCGACATAGCGGTGGGTGCGCATGGATAGCAGCATGAACTCGTGGTTCAGGTAGTCCTGCCATAGGAAGACCTCGGCCTTGTGGAGGTCGCTGGTCAGTCGCATGTCACCAGCCAGTCCGTAGCCCGCACAGAAGACGTAGCGACCGTCGGCACACTGCAGGATGACCTGTCCGCGGCCCCGGTCGATGACACGGAAGCGCGTCTGGGCATCGTCCTTCCCGGGGTCGGTGTCGTAGAGCATTCCGTGTTTCATGGCATACATGGGACGGCCTGTGGCCAGGTTGATGATGCGCACGGTGCGTCCCAGCGGGATGTTCTGACTGCGGTCGGCCTGGGGTTCCTCGACGGTGAAGTTGTCGAACTCAGCATATCCGCCATTATGGCCTTTGTGGTTGTAGGCGAACAAGGCATGGCGCACACCCTGGAACGAGATGAGCTGGTAGCTCAGCGGCATCTCGCGACCTATCTGTTGGAAGTGTTCGCCGTCCAGCGAGTATTCGTAGTGCGCCAGGTCGTGGTCGTAGTCGCCGACCATGCGGAGCCAGATGATGTGGTCGATGGTTTCCCCATCGACATCTATGGTGTCGTTGGTGGCCTGTTCGAAGCAGCGGAGGATGAGACGGTTGCCGTCTTTCACCACACCCACCCACGAGCAGGGTACGCTGATGTTACCCAGTCCGGCGACGTCGCCATCCTTCATGTTGGCGGGATAGAGCTCGACGGTGACGATGGAGCGAGGACCGATGGCGCGCTGCGTCAGACTGTTGCGGGCCCACATCAGTTGGTCGGCAGGCATGGTCTTCAGGCGCAGGCGTCCCTTCTTCAGACTCCACATGCGGTCGTCGGGGTTGTGGTTCCATTGCCAGATAGCAGGGAGTGATGAGTTGAAGTCGTCAGAGCGGACGTAAGGGGCATGGGGCAGGTATTCTCTTGTCCCTTGCTCCTCGCCCCTTGTCTCTATGTCGGGTTTGAACCAGGTGCGCGGGGCCCGGCCGAGGTTGCCCTCCAGACCTATCATGGGCCACCCGTCCTTCCACGTGATGGGTGCGAGGGTCACGGTGCGCCCCAGGGAGTGGAAGTCCATCATTAGCAGGGCATACCAGTCGCCGCGCTGCGTCTGTACGATACCGCCCTGATGGATGTTCGAGCAGGCCGTGGAGTCGGCACTGGCCTCGGGGATATGGAACGGATAGCCGTCATCCACGATGCGGCGGCGTCCCAGTTGGATGAGCGGTGCCGCATGGTAGCCGAAGGTCTCGTCGGCGGTGAGGGTGATGGTCTCGTAGGGTCCCCAGATGTCCTTGGCCCTCGAACACAGCGTGCGACCATTGGGTTTGTAATCGGTGGAGATGAGGTAGTACATGCCGTTAATCTTGTACATGTGGTGACCCTCGCCCACGGCATTGCCCTCGGGGATGATGGTGCGCTCCGTACCCTCCACGGGACCGCTCATGTCGGCCTTGAGTTCCGTACACTTCACCTCGCCATAGCCGTGGATGGCATAGATCTTGCCATCGTCGTCGAACAGCACCGAGAGGTCATAGATGCGCCCCTGCATGTTGTGATGCTCCCACGGTCCGCGGATGTCGCGGCTGGTGAAGCACTGCAGCCCCTTGCCGTTGATGTTGGTGAAGACATAGAACATGCCGTTGTGGTAGCGGATGGCTGGAGCCCAGATGCCCTGTCCGTAGATCTCACGGTGGTTCTTCAGTTGGAAGGCGTCGTCCTGGAACGGAAAGCGCTGGAAGCAGTAGCTGATGTTCTCCCAGTTGACGAGGTCGCGCGAGTGGAGGATGACCAGTCCCGGCACGGTGTGCATCGTGGTGCCTGCCAGGTAGTAGTCGTCGCCGACGCGCAGGATGTCGGGGTCCGAGAACTCGTCGTAGAACAGCGGGTTGGTATAGGTGCCGTTACCATTGTCGGCAGTCCAGGAGGACTGCGCCCCTACGGAGCTACATATCAAAGATAAAATAAAGAATAGAACATGTCGTCGTTTCATCTCGCTACTAATTTAGTTCTTCACTTATCACTTATCACTTATCACTTATCACTTATCACTTTTCACTTAACTCCGGCCAACCGTCGGCCGTCCACCGGATGGGGCGCTGGATGAGGATGGAAGCCCCCTGGTGGCGGATGCTGTAGCCGTGGCAGATGAAGACGTCGTCCTGTCCGAAGGAGTAAACGGCACAGTGGCCTGCCGCCTCGAAGTCCTGTTTGTCGCCCTCAAAGAACGGCATGCCGCCACCCTGTAGCATATCGGTGCCCTCGCGGTCGAGGTAGGGACCGGCGACGTTCTTGCTACGACCTACGACGACGCGGTAGTTGCTCTTCTGACCGCGACAGCAGTAGTCCCACGACACGAAGAGGTAGTAGTAGTCACCATGCTGGAAGATAAACGGTGCCTCGATGGCGTTGCGTCCGGCAAACTTCGATGTGGGGTTGGGTGCCTGGTTTTTACATCCTGGGGCATAACGGCGGGCGATGGTCTGTGGTACCGTGCCTGCCGCCAGGTGCAGCGTGGTGTCGAGGCGGGCCAGTTGGATGCCGTCCCAAAAGGAGCCCCAGACGAGCCACGGCTGGTCGTCGCGGTCGATGACCACATTGGGGTCGATGGCGTTCCACTGGTCGCGCTTCTGGCGTGACGTGACGATGCAGCCCTCGTCATTCCAGATGGGACGGGCCAGCGACTCGGTAGTCAGCAGACCGATGGCCGAGCCGTTCTTGCCGAATGTCGAGCAACTGTAGGTCATCCACCAGCGTCCGTGCCAGCGGATGAGGTCTGGTGCCCATACGTGGTTGCGGAACCCCGGTACGCTGTCGCGCGTCCATCCCGGCATCACCGTCATCACGGGTGAAGGCTGCATGCGCCAGGTCTTGCGGTCCTTGGATGTCATGTGCTGGATGCCCACGCCCGTGGAGTAGAGGTGGTAGATGCCGTCCTCCACGGCCATGACGGGGTCGTGGACCATCGGCGTGTCGGTCACCAGCGCCATCATCTTCCGATGCTGAGGCTGGGAGAAACACAAGATGGCGCCTGCCAGCAGGCACCATCCTATTGTGAGTAGTCTCTTCATTCAGATACCTTATTTCTTCTTAGCCCAGTAGGTCTTGCTGCCGTTATAACCACCATAGACCAGTGTGTGACGGCGGGGCTGAGCCTCCCAGTCGCACTCGCGGGCCACCTTCAGTTTGACACCGTTGGCGGTGAGCGTGTTGGTCTCGGGGTCGAAGCTCCACGTGCGGTCCTTCCAGACGCCATCGGTGATTTTGCCGTCAGCACCGAAGGTCATCGGTGCGGAACCCTTCTGGTTGCCCTTGCTGTAGCTGAGGTCGATGTGGTCCCAGGTGCCGATGATGTCCTCGCGGGCAATCTCCACCTGTGGTACGGCGGCATAGCGCTCGGGCAGTACCACGGGCCATCCCGTCTCGGTCCATACGATGCGGCGTACGCCACCCAGCATGACGGCATTGGCATACTCGTCGGTCGATGACTTGGGGAAACGCTGTTGCGAGGCATAGAACCAGTTGCCCTTGCCGTCGCTGAATACGGCGCAGTGGCTGATACCCACCCAGCCCTTGTCCAGGTCGAACTTATAGGGATGGGTCAACAGAGGCAGGGCATCGCCGCCATTGGCCACCGGAGCGTCGTTGATGTTGACATACGGTCCGTTGACGTAGGCTGAGCGTACCACACGTGTGTTGTAGTTGACATCCAGTTCGTCGTAGGCCAGGAACAGGTAGTAATAGCCGTCGTGATAGACGATCTCGGGACCCTCGGAGGCCTGCCAGCGCGAACCGGAGGTACGGCAGTAGATGCGCGTGCCATATTGGCCGACGGTGTGGCGGTATTGGTGTCCTTCCAGGGCTTGCCAAGCGGTTTGAGTGTCTTACCCGTTTCGGGGTCGAGTTGTACGATGGCGATGCCGCTGTGCCACGAGCCATAGGCCAGCCAGTGCTCACCCTCTGGGGTGATGATGAAGGTGGGGTCGATGGCGTTGTACATGAAGAAGACGTCGCCATAGCCGTTGATCTTGCTACGCGCATAGGCTGTATTGACCTTGTCGGTGACGGAGCAGATGACCATGCCCTTATCTACCCAGTTGTTGGAGGCGGGGTCGGCAGTCTCCATGACACCGATGAAGGCACGCTCGGTCCACGAGTTGTCGAAGTTCTTCTCCGTATTGGGCTTACCGCTCTTGATATAATTATCGACACCCACACAGTAGTACATGCGGTACAGACCCTCCTTGACCTTGCGGGCACAGGGAGCCCAATAGAGGTAGCTGGGTTCGGTGATGGGTGCGAGACCGGCTTCGGCACGGTATTCGTTACACTTCTCCAGTACCCAAGATGGGGTCTCCATCATGCAACTGGGGGCACCCATGTACTCCCAGTTGACGAGGTCTTTGGAGCGGCGTCCGTGGAAGTGGCCCTTGCCGGTACCCATGCTGACATTACCGTAGGAGGCGTCCGTCTGGTACATGTAGTAGTAGCCGTCGTCAGCCAGCATCACCGTGGGGTCGTGGACGTTGCCCAGGTTCCACTGGTCGCGCTTACCCCAGTCGTGGACGCTGCGGTAGTCGTCGGCATACTGGGGCGCCTGCCAGTCGTCGAGTTCGTCCTGGCCGCTCTTGACAAGGGTGGTGAACGTCACCTCGTCGGAGTAGAGCACCTCGGAACCCTTCATGGCATAGGTGCGCACATAGTACTGCGTGTTGGACGTCAGGTCAGCGATGGTCAGCGTCTGTGTGGTCTGGTAGTTGCCTTTGACATCACCATCGTCGATGGTAGGCTGCTGGTGAGTGGCATAGCAGAAACCTCTGCGGCTGATGCCGCTGCCTTTGAAAGTGGCAGACATGGTGGCCGTGCTGGACGTCACGCTGCTGACAACGGGTGTGGTGACCTCTACGGGGATGTTCTCACCGCCGCCCAGGTCGTCGTTGTCGTCGCCGCAGGCCGTCAGGAAGAGACCGGCGATGCCTGCGAGGAGCATATAATGTAGTTTGTTCATAATCGTATCTTGTTAGGTGTTGTTGACTTACTCACCGGCAATCTCCCAGCCGGGGTTCTGTTTCAGGTTGGGGGCACGCTTTACCTCGTTGGCGGGGATGGGGAACACGTAGTTCTTCGGTGTGTTGAACGTACGGCTGAAGACCGTCTCGGCGAGTCCGTAGGTGAAGACGGGAGCCGTCTTCGTACCGGTGATCTTGACGCCATAGAGGTTCAGCACCTGCTGGTAGCGTGGCAGCGAGGTCTCACCAGACAGAGTGATGCCGTCGTAGAGTTTCCAGCGGCGCACGTCCCACATGCGGTGGTCCTCAAAGCTGAGTTCGATGCGACGCTCATTGCGGATGCGGTCGCGCAACTGGGCCTGCGAGAGACTGCCCGGGTAGTTGGGCATGCCTGCACGGCTGCGAATCTGGTTGATGTACTGCAGGGCGGTACCCGGTCCCTCGGCCTCGTTGACGGCCTCGGCGGCATTGAGCAGCATCTCCGTGAAGCGGAAGATGGGCCATCCGTGGGGATAGGTCTCTCCCTGTTTGCAGGAGATGTTGTTCACCCACTTCTTCAGGTAGTAGCCCGTATAGGTGCCACCCATCGAGGAGTTGTAGTCCACACCGGCACCACCCTCGTTGCTGCTCATGTCGAGCTGGCGCTGTTCGCTGTCGTCGGCGCGTCCCCACGTCATACCGTGGTAGAATACCAACTGAGCCAGTCGCGGGTCGCGGTTGTCGAAGGGCTTCTGGTCGTTATAGGTGCTGGTGGGGTCGTCGATGGTCTTACCGTCGGCCATCTCGAAGCAGTCCACGAAGTTCTGGGTGGGATTGGTGCGTCCGGCGGCGCTGAACTTACCCGTAAAACCTACAGGCAGGAAGACCTTCTCTACCTGATTGGTAGTCCATACGCTACGCGCCAGGATGATCTCGGGGTTGAGGATGGGGTTCATGACACTCTCCTGATAGACGTCCTGGTTGACGTTGCCCGTATTGTAGAGACTGTAGGGCTTGCCCGCGTTGTCGTTGGCGGTGAGGAAGTCGCGGGCAGCCTTGGCAGCCTCTGCCCACCAGCCGGCATTGTTGCCGCTGTTGTTGAGCGGCGATGCCCGGTAGAGCAGGGCGCGGCTCTTCAGGGCGTAGGCCACGGCACTGCTCACGCGTCCCCAGTTGGTGGACTGGTTGGCGTAGTAGAAGGGCAGGTGACCCTCGTCGATGATGGCCTGGCACTCGTCGGCCACCCATTTCAGGGCGTCGGCAGCCGGTGTGCGACTGATGTTCATGTCGCTGGTCACCTCGAAGACCTCCGTGATGATGGGGCAGTCGCCAAACCAGCAGATGAGGTCGAAGTGGAAGATGGCGCGCAACAGTCTGGCCTCGGCCATATAGCGGTCGTAGAGGTGGTTGTCGTCACCATTGGTGGCGGCATTGCCCACTACGCTGCTCTTGGCGTTCTTCATAAACTGGTTGCACTTACGGATGCCGTAGAGGTTGACGTTCCACTGGCCCAGCAGGGGATGGTCGGCAGCGGTATATCCGTCGCTACCTATCTTGGTATAGTAGTGCAGTCCCCAACTGGTGACGGCATTGTCGGTCATGGCGTCGCGCGACGCTCCCGTAAACTGGTCGTCGGTGAGCGGTGCAAAACCGTCGGGCAGGTTGGTGTAGATGTTGGCGAGGAAGCCCTTGGTCTCGTTCTCGTTGTTAAACACCTTGTCGTCCGACAGCGAGGCGTCATACTCCTTGTCGAGGAAGTCGGAGCAGGAGGTGACGGCACCTGTCAGCGCCAGGGTCAGAACGGATATGATGATATGCTTTTTCATAATTCTTTCAGCTTTATACAGGGTTTAGAATGCAACGTTGACACCGAAGGTAAAGGAGCGTGTCTTCGGATAGGCCCAGATGTAGTTCGTGGGGTTCTCGGGGTCGAAACCGTTGTCGAAGTGGCTCCATGTCTTGATGTTGTAGGCGCTGAAGTACACGCGGCACTTGGTCATGTAGAGCTTGGCGATGAGCTGCTTGGGCAGCGAATAGCCGACCTCTATGTTGCGCAGCGACCAGAAGTTACCGTTCTGGAACCAGATGTCGCTCTGGTTGTAGGGGAAGTTGCGGTCCAGGTCGCTGAACGTGGTTGACAGACGCGGATACTGGGCATTGACATTGCGCGGGTCCATGGGGTCGTCGCTGTAGTAGCCCCACGTCTTGGTGACTTCGTGGGTGGCGGTACCGCCCCAGCCGAATCCGTAGTCCATATTCTCGCGGCACTCCACCGTGCGGTTCAGGTAACCGGTAAATACGACGCGGGCATCGAAACCGTAGGCCTCCACACCGACGCGGATGGTGGGGATGAGTTCGGGAATGCGCGTGTTGGCATAGCCCGACGGTATGCGGTCGTAGCTGTCAATCTTACCGTCGTTGTTGACGTCCTTGAAGACGGCATTACCCAACTTATACTTACCGGCGGCGTGGTAGGGATAGTAGCCCACCTGCTGGTCGGCAGGCTTGGCGCGGTCGGCGAGTACCTGCTCGTAGCTGTCGGGAATCTTGGCGGGGTCGCTGGCCCACTGGTCGAGTTCGAAGAGGTAGTACTGTCCTACGCGCTGACCGGTCTGTGCCTGGTAGGCATAGTCTTGCGGCAGCTCGTCCATCTCGGTAATCTTGTTCTTGTTCCAGGTCAGCATACCCTCGACGAAGTAGTTGATGTGCTTGCCGATGCTGTAGCGGTGGCCCAGGGTGACCTCGAAGCCGTTGGTCTCCACCTTGCCGTAGCTGTCGAGCGGTGCGTTGAGTCCGAACAGCGTGGGAATGGTCGAGCGGCTGACGAGGATCTGCGAACGGTACTCCTTGAAGATGTCGAACTGGCCATAGACCATCTTGTGGAACAGGTCGAAGTCGATACCGAAGTTGATCATCTTGGAGATCTCCCAGATGTTGTTGCTATTACCTGCCGTGGCCTCGTAGGAACCCTCGGTGTAGCTCTGCGACGTACCGAAGTTATAGCCGGAGCCGGTGGCGTAGGTGCTCTGGTACGGATAGCGCACGGCCCCCGTGACCGACTGGCCAGCCTTGCCCCATGAGGCGCGGACCTTCAACAGGTCGAAGATCTTCAGGTTCTTGATGAAGGCCTCCTCGCTGGCTACCCAACCCAGGGAGATGCCACCGAAGGTGTCCCAGCGGTTGTCCTTCTCGTAGTTGTCGTTCGCCATGCGCGACAGGTTGACGCTGGCCACATAGCGGTTGTCGTAGGCGTAGGTGCCCTGTGCGTTCCACGAGAGGTAGCGGTTGGATGAGTTTTGTCCGCGCACCACATTCTTATAGGTACGCAGGAAAGCCTGACCGTTCACCCAGTGCTTGCCGAAGTGCTGGTCGTAGCTCAGTCCGAAGCGCGTATTGATGTTGTAGTAGTAGTCGCGCGGTGATGTCGTGGCGGTGGGCAGTGCCTTGTAGGTGCGCATACGCGTGTACTTATCATTATAGTACGTCGGGTCGTCGAACGTGGTGGGGTCCTGTCCGGCGTATGCCGAGCCCGTGAACTTGGTGTCCGTATAGTCGTAGGAGAACACGTTGATGTCGGCCTGCTGAATCTTCTGGAACGTCTCGTAGCTGTCGAAGCTCACCACGGCATTGGCCTTCAGTCCGGGCAGCAACTTACCGAGGTCACCGGTGGCGGTGACGGTGGTGTAGAGGTTACGGCGACGGTTCTGTTCGATGCCTCGTCCGGCAATCTGTGCGGCACCGTTCTTGGAGTCTGACGATGTCGGCATGAAGAACTCGCCGTTGGGTGTGAAGACGGGGTAGATGGGCAGGTTCTCACCGGCGCCCCACGTGAAGAGATTGTAGGTGTCGATACCGGGCTGCAGGATGTTGTCGATACGTCCGCCGAGGTCCATGCCTACGGTCAGGAACTTGTTGACGTTCAGGTCCACGTTGACACGCAGGTTATAGCGGTTCAGCACGTGCTGTGTGCTGTAGTCGCTGTTCCATTCGGTCCATTTGGTCTTGTAGAGACCCTCCTGGCGCAGGTAAGAGAACGACACGTAGTAGCGGGCGCGCTCGTTACCACCCGAGAGTTGCAGGTTGGTGCGGTACTGTGGTGCCGCGTCGCGCAGCATGACGTCGTGCCAGTTGGTGTCGAAGTAGTGGTACTTGTTCATACCCTCCAGGGTCTCCCCATTGCTCACCTTGCGGTATTGCTCGATGTCGTAGGCAGTAAAGGGATACTCGAAGGAGGCGCGGCCCGCAGCCAAAGCGTCGAGGTAAGAGGCACGGTTGTAGGTCAGCGCATAGTTGTAGGCGTTCTGACTCTCGGGGATGCCCGAGTTGGTCTGGAATCCCACCTCTTGGGTGAAGTTGATCTTCAGTTTGCCGGCCTCGCCGCGCTTGGTGGTGACGAGGATGACGCCGTTGGCGCCGCGCATGCCGTAGATACTGGTGGCGGCGGCATCTTTCAAGACGGTGATGCTCTCAATGGGGAAGGCATCGAGGAACGACAGGTCGCGCTCCACGTTATCGACAATCACCAGTGGGGCACGTGCCGACTCGTTCATGGTGCGTACGCCACGGATGTACATCTCGGTCTCCGACCATCCGGGCTCCGAGCGGGCCTCGTAGGTCTCCACGCCAGTGACGGTGGCTGTGAAGGCGTTCTGCAGCACCGTGACGGGGTGCTTCTCCAGTTCGGAGCCGGTAACCACCGAGGTAGCCTCGGTGACCAGTTTCTTGGGTTTGCTGCTAAAGGCTACGGGAGCCAGCAGCTCATACTCGTCCTGCGGTTCCAGTTGGATGACGAAGTTCTCGGTGTTAAAGTCGGCTTTTTTGTGGCCCTGCTTGTAGCCCACGAAGTCCACAAAGACCTCGTCCGTGGCATCGACTTTCTTCAGCTCGAAGCGTCCCTGGTCGTCGGTGAGGGTCATCTTCAGTCCTTCGCCCAGGTTGACGACGGCACCCACGATGGGGTCACCCTGTGCGTCCACGACGCGGCCTTTCAGTGTGCGTCCCGGACCGGCGGCTATGACGGTGGTCGCTGTCATGGTCACTAACAGCGAAGCGATAGCTTTTATGATATATGATTTCTTCATAACGCAATATTCTTTGTTTCGTTCATGATGTTACCAGCCCGGATTCTGGAGGTTCGTCTTCCAATACTCACCCTCGGGAATGGGGTAGAGGTACATGCGGTCTTCGAAGACACGCTTCTGGGCCACCTTGCGGCTGTAGTTGCCGTTCTTGGCGATGGTGACGCCGATGATGTCGCGCGAGAGGGCCTCCTTGGCCACGTTCCAGCGGCGGACATCCCACCAGCGGTGCTCCTCGAAGGCCAGTTCCACGGTACGCTCCTTGCGGATGAAGTTGCGCAACTTGTCCTGGCTGTTGAGGTCGCCGGTCAGACGGCTGCCGACAGACCCGCTGATGCCGCTGCCCCCTCGGGAGCGCACCTGGTCGAGCAGTCCTGCCACGGTGGCGCGGTTTGCCCAGCCCTGTTCGTTGAGGGCCTCCGCCAGGTTGAGCAGAATCTCAGCATAGCGGATGATGATCCAGTTGCGGTAGCTGGTACCGGCGTGGTTGTTGACGAGGATGGCCTCCGGCATGTATTTGCGGAGGTAGTAGCCCGTCGGCGTCGCGTTGGCGTTGCCGATGGGGTTGTCGTCACCGCCATATACCATGTTAAGCGTGCGGTTGTTCCACGACACGCCGTGCGTCAGCACCGAGGCGTTGAGGCGCGGGTCTCGTCCGTTGGTAGGCTTCTTGTCGTCGTAGTAGCTGGCCGTATTGATGGCCGGACAGGCGTCGGTGGTCACATAGACCGGAGCGCCTGTGGCGTCGTAGTTGGTGAACGGCGAGCTGCCATTGGCCATGTCGTACATGTCGATGAGGTTCTGGCTGGGACACATGCCGCCATTGCCGCCCTCGCCGACGGGTACATCGTTATAGTAGCCGTAGCTGCCCCATCCCTGTGACACGTCGCTGCGGTAGAAGATGGTCTCGGGGTTCTTCTGCGTGTGGGCGTTCAACAGGATGGCGTCGGTGTAGTTGGGTGCCAGGGAAAACTCAGCACCGTGGTTGGTGATGAAGTCCTGAGCAGCCTGTGCGGCCTGCGCCCATGTGACACCGCTCTCGGCGGCATAGCGCGGACTGGCCATATAGAGCAGGATGCGGCTCTTCAAGGCCTGGACGATGGGTTTGTTGATACGTCCCTGGTTACCGCTCTCGTCGGATGTCGTCTTGGTCATGACCAACGGATAGGCGGCATCGAGTTCGGTGGTCAGGAAGTCGCAGTACTCCTTGATGCTGGGACGCGTGGTGTATGCCGACAGCAGGTCGCCGTCGGGGTCGAGGACGTCCTTGACGATGGGTACGGGACCGTAGCGCAGGAAGAGTTCCCAATAGAACCAGACGCGCAGCGCCATGGCCTCGCCCTTGTAGTAGTTCTTGCGCTCGTTATAGACGGCGGTGGTGATGTCGGTAGGCTGGGGGACAGCGTCGATGCGTGTCAGCAGCATGTTACACTTACGGATGCCACGGTAGCGGCTCTCCCACGTGGTGGTGAGCTCGTCGGCTCCGCCGCCTCCGTAGTAGTTACCGATATTGAAGCTGGTGCGTGTACCGGCGTTCGACATGCTGGTCTCTGCCAGGTCGGTGGCGGCGTCGAGCCAGCTGTTGGCGATGCGGCACTCACCGTTACGCAGGAAGTTATAGGTGTCCCAATGGAACTGTTCCAGGGTCACCCAGTCGCTGAAGGTCTTCTCGCCAGTCAACTCGTCGCTGGGTTCCTTGTCCAGGAAGTCGCTGCAGGCTGTCAGCAGGCAGGCCCACACGAGAGCGGCTATACCTTTATATATATATGATTTCTTCATAGTCGTTAATCGTTAGAATCTGATGTTGACACCCAGGCTGATGGTTTTCATGATGGGATACTTGTTGGAGCCGGAACTCTCGGGATCTACGAGGTCGTCCAGGTGGTCCCACGTGATGAGGTTGCTGGCGTTGATGAATACGCGGCACTCGCTCATGAGGGCGTGCTTGATCCACTGTGACGGCAGGTTGTAGCCCAGTTCAATGTTCTTGAGGCGAACGAAGGCACCGTTCTTGAGGAAGAACGAGTTGACGCGCTGGTTATGGTTGCCGTTGGCGTCGTAGTGCAGCAGCGGGTAGGTGGCGTGCGACAGGTTGTAGCTCTCGCTCTCGGCGGGGTTCCAGCGTCCCAGGTGGTGCTCCCTGACCTTGCCGCCGTTGACGAAGGCAAACATAGCCTCTGCGTCGTAGTAGCGGCTGACGTGGTCCACACCCTGGAACATCATGGAGAAGGAGATGCCCTTCCATTCGCAACCCAGCGACAGCGAGTAGGTGTTCTCGGGGATGTCGCTATAGCCGATATAGGTGACGTCGCGGTCGTCGATGAATCCGTCGCCGTTCATATCCTTGTATTTCAGGTCGCCCACCTGTGTGTTGCCGTACGTCGAGATGGGCAGCGTGCCGCTGTCGATGTCGGCCTGTGTGATGAATCCTTCACTGATGAGGCCCTGGAACTGGTTGATGGGGTTGCCGGCCTGCAGGCGGTAGGCGGTCTTCAGGGCGGGCTCGTCCATCTCGATGATTTCGTTGTGGGCATGGCTGAAGCTTCCGCCGATGTTGTAGCGGAAGTCCTTGCCGATGGTATTGGTATGGCGCAGCTCCAACTCGTAGCCCTGGTTCTTGGTCTTACCCAGGTTGCCGGCAGCCATGGTGACGCCGACCCACTGCGGACGTGTCAGGAACTCGGTGAGGATGTCGTTGCGCTTCTCATAGAAGTAGTCGAAGTTACCACGGATGAGTCCGTTGAGGAAGGCGAAGTCCACACCGATGTCGTATTTGTGGGCACGCTCCCAGGTGACTCCGTAGTTGGGATACTGGTTCTCGAAGATACCGGTCTTGCCGGTGGTGCCGAAGAAGTAGTCGTTGGCGATCTGGCTCCACTTCTCCTCATAGAGGAAGCGCTGCTGGACACCGCCGACCTTATAGACGTCGTTACCGACCTGACCGTAGCTGCCGCGCAGCTTCAGGTTGTCGAGCCACTTCTTGGTGCTCTCCATGAATTTCTCGTTGCTGATGATCCAACCCAGCGACATGGCGGGGAAGAAACCGAAGCGCTTGCCGCTACGGAAGTTCTCGGAACCGTTGTAGCCGAAGTTGAACTCAGCCAGATAGCGGTCGTCATAGCCGTAGGTGACGCGGCCTACCACACCCTGGTAGCGTCGTGCCAGTTCGGCCTGGTAGCGGTAGTCGTTCTGGTTGTAGAGCAGCATACCCGTCACGTCGTGCTTGCCGAACTTGCGGGCGTAGTTGAGCTGATACTCCATGTAGAGCTTGTAGGTCGTCGTCTGGTCGTCGCCGGCATAGGCCAGTTCCGTGTCGGTATTGAACTGGTTGTATGATGACAGCAGACCGGGTGCCGAGGCGTCGATGAGTTCGTAGGTGGCAAAGTTGGCGGTGAACTTACGGTTGTAGTAGGCATTGTAGTCAAACGATACCATGGCTTTGGCCGAGAGTCCGGGTGTCACCCAGTCCATCTTGTAGTCGGCGATGAAGTTGGTCTCGCTGATGGTATTGGTGGCGCGGTAGAAACCTGCCTTGGCCAGACGTCCCACGGGGTTGTCCTGATACTGCGAGTTGCCGGCATAGAGGGTCTTCATGGTGCCGTCGCCGTTGTCCACCTCATAGCTGACGGGGAACTTCCAGCCGGGCATGTGGTTCAGTCCGTAGAAGATCTGTGAGTAGCTGCCGTCGAAGGGCTCGTTGCTGTTGGGGCCGCGGCGCTCCTCGAAGCGGGTGCCGAAGTTGACGCTGAACGTGAAGTCCTTGGTCATCTGGAAGTCGAGGTTCGAACGGAAACCGATACGGTTGTACGACTGGTTCGACTCATTGCCGTACTTATCCTCGGAGAAGTTCTTGAACAGACCGCTCTGGTCGTAGTACTCGGCAGACACGTAGTAGCGCATGCGCTTGGTACCACCCTGAACGTTGACGTTGTAGCGCTGGGCAGGTGCCGACTTGCGCAGGACGGTGTCGTACCAGTCCACGTTGGGGTATAGCATGGCGTCCGTGCCGCTCAGTTCACCATTGACGCTCTTGCGGAACATGTCGATGTCGTGGGCGGAGTACTGCGAGGCCATGCCGTCGTTGGCGAGGGCCTCCTCCAGGAGTTTCACGCTCTCATAGGAGTTCAGATAAGAGTCCTTGCGCGTGGGCGAGCTCCATTGCCAGTTAGCCGTCAGGCTGACGGTAGGCTTCTGGTCCTTACCGCGCTTGGTGGTGACGAGGATGACGCCGTTAGCACCGCGCACACCATAGACGGCCGTTGCGGAGGCGTCCTTCAGTACGGAGATGTTCTCGATGTCGTCGGGAGCTATCTGCGAGAAGGGACGCTCGATGCCATCGACCATGACCAGTGGCTGGTTGTCGCCGGCAAACGAGGCACGTCCGCGGATGAACAGCTGCATGTCGTCGGCACCGGGGGCACCAGAGGTCTGCGAGGTCACCAGACCCGCCACCTTACCGGCGAGTGCCTGCGACACGTTACCGGCGGGCGACTTCAGCAGTTCCTTGGTGTTCACCTGACTGATGGCGCCGATGACGCTCTCTTTCTTCTGGTGGCCATAACCTACGACCACCACTTCCTCGACCACGTTACGGTCTTCGAGCAGGGTGACGTTGATGGTCTTCTGTCCGGCGACGCGGACACTCTGCGATACGAAGCCTACGTAGCTGAAGCGTAGCGTGGCGTTGGGCTTCACCTGTATCTTGTAGTTACCGTCAAAGTCGGTAATGGTGCCGTTGGTGGTGCCGGCCTCCAGGACGCTGGCGCCGATGACACCTTCTCCCGTGGCGTCAATCACCTGACCGGTGACGGTCACCTTGTCCTGGGCGAGGGCTCCCGTAGTGAGGAGCACCATGCCCAAGAGCAGGAATAGTTGTTGGATGTGATATCTCATAATTGTTGTGCTTTAGTTATTGGTAATCGCTCATCACGGCCTGTATCTGTGCGGGCGACAGGGCGGTGTTCCAGAACTGGATGTCGTCCAGTTCGAAGCCGGCGTCGTTGTCGCCCCAGTCCCAAGCCTGGTTGCCGCCGAGACAGATGTACTTCAGGTCGCCACCATTGGTGAAGAGTCCCGTCTGAGTAAAGGTGGTGCCGTCATTGTTCCACTCGTTGGCCAGGGCACCGTCCAGATAGACTTTGGCATTCTCGCCGTTCAGCACGACGGTGTAGTAGTGCCACTTGCCGTCGGCCAGCCAGTCCTTGTCGTTATGCCAGAGGGTGTTGGCTCCTGCCGTGTTCTGGGAATCGGTATAGTCGGTATATCCGTTGCAGTTGACCTGCAATACGCCGCGGTACTGGCAAGCGAACATCGGCCACGTGTTTTTGTTGCTTTCCGGTGCTGCGCCATAGGCCATGAACAGCGGGGCCCACATATATTCGTTGGAGGCTCCGGCATGCTGGGCGTTGACCCAGAAGCCGATGGAGAGCTGGAAGCTCTCGGCAGAGTGGCTCAGCAGGTCGTCGGGCAACAGCAGGTAGTGGGTGCGCTGGGCGCCGCTACCGTTGCGGAACACCTTGCCGTGGGCGTCGCCCTTATCGACGAAGGTACCGTTACCCATGATGGTGAGGCCTGCCTCGCTCTCAAACTTGTTCCTATAGTATGCCTCGGGAATCTCTACGGCGTTGATCTTCTGGTTGACAATCTTCTCCAGATGCTCCTCGGTCAATACCTGGTCATAGACGGCGAAGTCGTCAAACATGAAGCCGGCGTCGTTGTCACCCCAGTTCCAGGCCTGGTTGCCACCGAGGCAGATATACTGGTAGTTGCCGCCGTATTCAAACAGTCCGCCGACATACGCGCCCTCGCCGCCGTTCAGGTTCCACTGGTTTTTGACTTCTCCGTCCAACCAGATGGTGACCTGTGTCTCGCTGAAGGTGATGGCGTAGTGGTGCCACATCTGGTCTTCCAGCCAGTTGCCGTCCTTCGAGTACAGCGAGGCTTCCGCGTCAGCGACAAAGGTGTTGTCGTTGTAGAGGTGGTTCTTGCCGTCCACGTTCTGGGCGGGAGTGAAGTCACACCAGCCACCGTTGTTGATCTGTGCCAGACCACGGCTCTGCAGCACCAGCATGGGGAAGTTGCTCTCGTTGCCATTGGCTGCGGGGGCTGCGCCGTATGCTCCGAAGAAGGGAGCATAGGTGTAGGCATTCGGCGTACCGGCCTTCTCGGCGCTGACCCAGAAGGCGATGGTCATCTCCTTCGTCTCGGCCGAGTGGCTCAGAATGCCGGTGGGCAGCAACAGGTAGTTGGTGCGCGGCGTCGAGGAGGCGACGTTCTGGAAGACCTTGCCGAACTTGTCGTTGCTGTCGGTGATAAACTTACCACCGCCAACGATGGTCAGACCCGTCGTGCTCTCGAAGTCGTTGAAATAGACGGGCTCAGGCAGTTTGACGTCCTTGTTGATAGTGGGCGTCTTGATGTCGGCAGCCGTCAGGTCGTTGGTGACGACGCTGATCTTCTCCAGTTGCAGACTGCCGTTCGTGTCGCCGCCCAGGACGAGGTTCTCCGAGTGGCTCAGGGTCTCTATCACCTGGCTGTTCTCGTCGAACGTGACGGTGTTCTTCAACTGCCCATCTACATATACCTTATATTCTTTGGTACCAATCTGGACGGCCAGGAACTGCCACGTGTCGGGTGTGAAGATGCTGGCTGCGTCACCACGTGTCGCACCCACGCCCTCCAGCAGGCCGTTCGTCAGGAACGACACGGTGGCGTCGCCGTTTTTAAACGTAAAGATACGGTCGTCGGCCTTCGTACCGTCGCTCTTCACCCACATGGTGACACCAGCGCCGTTCTTCAGCTTGGCGTCCTTCAGGGGATTGGCCATCGTCGCCGTACCGGGGTTCAGTTCCAGTACTTCCGAATAGAGCGTTCCGTCATAGACCAGATTGGCATTACCGGTCGTCGAGACGATGAACGGTGCGCCAGCAAGGGTTGTCAGACCCTTGAACGAGTAACTACCCAGCACCTCATGGGTGGGGTAGGCTTCCGCAGCTGCCGGGGGGTCGGCCTGGCCCCAGTCCGTACAGGAGTACGTTCCCAGGAGCATGGCAGACATACAACAAACTGTCAGGAAAGTCTTTAAAACCTTCATGTTTTGTAGTTTTAGTTAGTATATGATCATATGTTGTTTTCAGTTTCGGCTGCAAATATATGAAAAAAAATTTAAAACAAAAAATTTTTGTGTGTCTTTTTTACAATTAAACCAAAAAACTTGTAACTTTGCCACCGATAAATATACAAAGACGATGGAATCACATATTCTACATGAGATTACTCCGCTGGGCGAACACGACTTTATGTACGTGGCCGACCGGCACAAACAGGAGTGTGCTTTTCCCATCCACTGTCACGAGCTCTATGAACTGAACTTCGTCGAGGGTGGAGCGGGCAGTCGGCGTGTGGTCGGCGACAGTAGTGAGGTGACGGGCGAGTACGACCTGGTGCTCATCACCAGTGCCGACCTGGAGCATGTCTGGGAACAGCATGAGTGCCAGAACCACGACATCCACGAGATTACCATCCAGTTCAAGCTGGACTTCGAGTCGGAGACGTCGCCCTTCGAAACCAATCCTTTCCGCTCCATCAAGCGTATGCTGACCCGTGCCAAGCACGGCCTGGCCTTCCCCATGCCTGCCATCATGACCATCTATCCGCGCATCACCCACCTGGCGGAAATCACCGAGGGCTTCCTGGCTGTCCAGGAGTTCTTCCGCATCCTCTATGAGTTGTCCAAGTTTGACGATGCCCGCGAACTGGCGTCCTCGTCGTTCGCCAAGGTCCATATGGACAGCGACTCACGCCGCGTGCTGAAGGTGAAAAACTATATCAGCCAGCACTTCAACGACGACCTGCGCCTGGAGCAGCTCAGTTCCATGGTGGGTATGACGCCGTCGGCCTTCAGCCGTTTCTTCAAGCAGCGCACGGGCAAGAACCTCAGCGAGTTTATCGTCGATATCCGTCTGGGCAATGCCGCCCGCAAGCTCGTCGATACCACCGACAGCATCTCAGAGATCTGCTACGACTGCGGCTTCAATACGCTGTCGAACTTCAACCGCCTCTTCCGCAGCCGCAAGGGTTGCAACCCCACCGAGTTTCGCGAGAAGTACCACAAGACCAAGGTCATCGTGTAAGAGGGTAAACCCCAATTTTTTTTACGGGAAGTACTGCTTCCGTGTGTAACACCGTTAGGTGGTTTTAGGGGTTTGCTTTCTATTTATAATACCCGCTTTTGAACCGATGGTTTAATCTCGTTTTCAGAAAAGTGTCAGCATGCGTCAATAAAAAGTCATATTCCTTACGCTTTTTCTCCTACCTTTGCACCCAGAAATCACTACTGGGCTCTCGCCCGTACGCATACGTACCGAATTAATTACTAACAAAATAAAACCAACGATGAAAAAAATTACTTTATTACTCATGATGCTTGGCCTGACCGTGTCGGCTCAGGCGAAGATGAATTTTGATTTGGGTAAAATTAGTGCTTGGTCAGGGGATTCTGGGTTAGGTGTTACGTGGACTTCCGGGACCAAGACCCTTTCCTTTACAACAGCATGGACAGGTGCTGGCCTTTGGAACCCGACGGATTTGACATACTATGATAAGCTATATGTCAAGGCTAGGTCAAATTGTACAGTAGACATAACCCTTCAATTTGAGGGTGAAACGGGAATAACTAGGAAAGTAGAAGCTAATAATAGTGAAGTTGAAACCGTCATTGATTTACCGACTTACAAAAGTAAGTTCAATGGTATCAATTTCCAGTGTGAAGGAGCAGGAAGTGTTGTTTTTAACGAGATATATGTCATATCTGATGCAGAATTGGCTGGTACTCCCTTTGAAATGCTGTCTCTTTCCGATTCTTCTGTTGGCGCTTTTTGGCCAGGTGAAGTAGGTCAAAATAATTGCACAGTTGCAACTACCTATAGTAATAAAACGCTGACCATTGGCCAATTTGATCAAGATTCTGATTCTAAAGACAATTGGGGCAATGGTGGCTGGTGGTTAGCATCGTGGGATTCTGAAAACCAGGAAAATGTTCCTGTAGATAAATCTGCATATGATAAAGTGGTTGTACGTTTTTCAACCCCCACAACGACTAGTGGAGGTTTGTCAGTCCAGTATAGTAGTGGCGAAAATGGATACTCTGGTTTCGAAACCGGAACTACCGAAGTGTCGGTACCTTTGGATGAAAATCGCAAAAGTTCATTGTTTCAAGTGTTTATCCAAGGTCCCCAAGAGGCTGAATTCTCATTATCTGAAGTCTATTTTGCCCACAGTAAATATTTTCGCTTTGATGAAGCACTAACATCAACGTTTACTACTGTTGATGAAGCGTTTGTGACACTGAATCGTTCTTTTGCCTCAGGGTGGAATTCCCTCTGTCTGCCCTTCGCAACTACATCGGAGGCCTTGGGCTGCAAGGTGTATGAGTTTACTTCGGCCACCACGTCAAGTGTGACGTTTACAGAAGTAACAAACTTGAGTGCAGGAATACCTTACTTGGTAAAGTTTAGTGAGAGCTGTACGACTAAGTCGTTTGCCGATGTATCTATCTCCTCAACGGTAACAGCGGGATCCGTGGAGCAAAACGATGTTACATTTCAGGGTACCTTTGCTGCTAAAACTGATGGAACCGACAAATTCGGAATCCTTGCTAATGGTGATATAAAAAAAGGAGTTTCTGGTTCGTACTTTGCCGGATATCGTGCCTATTTTACGGGGCTGACTGTGCCTGCAGGAGCTCCAGAAGCTCGCTTGGTAATTATGGATGAAGAGTCGACAGGCATTCTCCAGATGAAATCTTCGAGCATAAACAACACTGTCTATTATACGCTTTCTGGACAATTGGTTGAGCAGCCCCGCAAAGGAGGACTGTACATTGTCAATGGAAAGAAAGTGATGGTGAGATAATTTTAGGTTTCAGAATAAATAATAACAAGGTTATGAAAAAGATATATTTAAAACCTCAGACACAGATGATATTGGTGGAAGTTGCATCTATGTTAGCTTCTTCAACCCTTAACGTGTCAAACGAAACGCACAATGGTGCATTCAACTCCCGCGAGTTCGACTACGAAGATGAAGAAGAGGATTAAATAGATTGATAAGAAGAAAATCAAGTTAGACAGTATCGTTATTAGTTAGTTTAGAAAAGGTAAGAAGTAGTTTTTTTTTCGTAGTGAAAAGGCGGTACCCCCCGGGATGGAGGGTACCGCTGTTGTTTTTCCAGCGCTCTCTTTTTGTGGCCTCATGCATGTGTTGCACAAAAAATTTATTTTTTCGTGAAAAATGGCTCAAACCTACACGATTGGACTAAACACATTGATAATCAGAAGAATAAAGCGTGTATGTTTAAAGATATTTACACCACCAACCTACACGCTTTTTCTGATTTCTTACGTATTTAACATTCGTTAGAGTTTGTTCGGATTTTGTTTTAGGGCTCCGAACAAATTGTTTTTGCGGGAAAAACACTTTGTTTTTATAGGAAAAACACTTTGTTTTTGGCCTAAAAACAAAATGTTTTAGGCCTAAAACTGGTTGTTTAACGCCTGATACACAGTGTTTTACGGCTTACACCCGCAAACCTACCCATTTTTGCCTACTTTAAAGCGTGTAGGTTGCCCCTGTAAATATCTTTAAACATACACGCTCTAAAACCTTGATATACAATAAGCTACCTGCAATCGTGTAGGTTTGAGCAATTTTTTGCAAAAAAATAAATTTCATTTTTTATACCTACAAAATTAACATTTCGTTAACATTTCGAGGGCACCTGAGACGCTGGGGGACGCCTTGGTACTATCTTACTCAATGATGCCACTTTGGTGCGCCAAAGGCACCCTTTGTTGGAAAAGTATCATAAATGGTCAAAAAAGTGTTAGCGAAAGACATGGATAAATCGTATCTTTGCAGACGAAAAACCTATTCCAGGGCCAAGAGCCCCCACTTAAAACAAACCATATGACAAACCATATGAATATGAGAATACTCCATGTAATAGTAGTACTGCTGATGGTCTGCAGCCTCACGGCGACTGCCGCCAAGCAGGACATCAGCCAACAGCCCGTCAATGCGAAGGCCACGCCGGAGGCCCGACAATTGTATCAGACGCTGCTGAGCCTCTATGGCGAGAAGACCCTCTCGGGCGTGGTGTGTAACATTGACTGGAACTACCGCGAGGCCGAGAACGTACACCAGTGGACTGGCCGGTGGCCCGTCATCAACGTCTTCGACTTCATCAATATCCACGCCTCGAAGGATGTCAACAAACAGGGCTGGCTCGACTACTCCGATATGACACCCGTCCTGGAGTGGCACCAGCAGGGGGGCGTCGTCGGCTGCATGTGGCACTGGCAGGTGAAGGCCAACAACGGTGTCGATCTGACGTGTTCGCCAGGCACCAAGCCTGGTGAGACGGCCTTCGACCCTGCGAAGGTCTTTGTCAGCGGAACCCCCGAGAACAAGCAGGCCCTGCACGACCTCGACCAGGTGGCAGGCTACCTGAAGACCCTGCAGAAGAAGGGCATCGCCGTCCTGTGGCGCCCCTTCCACGAGGCTGCCGGCAATACCTACGAGTTTGAGGGCGGTGGCGCCTGGTTCTGGTGGGGTGCCAAGGGCCCGGAGGTCTATAAGCAGCTGTGGCGCTGGATGTACGACCAGCTCGTGAACCGTCACCAGTTGAACAACCTCCTCTGGATCTGGACGTCGCAGGTCGATGACCACGTGTGGTACCCCGGCGACGACGTCGTCGATATCGTGGGCCGCGACAACTACTCGGCGCTGATGTACCCGCTGTGGAAGGAGTTCCGCTCGCTGGAGCAGCAGTACCCCACGAAGATGGTGACGCTGGCCGAGTGTGGCAATGGCGACGAGGTACACATGTCGCTATGGTCGAAAATCTGGAAGCAGGGCTCACGCTGGTCGTGGTTCATGCCGTGGTACGACGCCGCCTACAACGACGGCACGAGCGACGAGCACCAGTTTGCAGGTCCCGAATGGTGGAAGGACGCCTTTGCCACAGGAACCGTTCTTGATCGTGACGAATTTGCTAAATTGAGAATTGACAATTGATAATTAAAAGTTTGTGATTGTTATGAAATCAAGAATCATCAGAATTCTATCTGTACTTATCATTGTCAATTGTCAATTGTCAATTGTCAATTCAATCCAGGCCGTAGAGCGTACCATCCTGTTAGGTCCGAAGACCATCGGGCCGGGCTGGAAAGACCAGATACTGGTCGAGGGTCGCCACTTCCAGCAGGCCAAGGCCGGCGACGTGGTCACCGTCTATCACGACCGTACGAAGGGTAGGGCACAGGGTGCCTTCCAGGACCCTCAGGACTGGCAGGGCGTAGCACCGGAGTATGGCTGCTTCAATGTGGCCGGTCCGTTCCGTATGGTGCTGACCGACGAGATACTTAATAAGGTACGCGAGCGCGGATTTTATGTCGGAGGCCACGACTACCGCATCCTGCGCGTCACGCTCAGCGATGCTGCCGACTACCAGGAGACCATCGTCTGGCGGGGTCCCTCCCTGCAGATGAAACCCGACTGGAGCGCCTCGGCGGAGATACCCGGCCGTGCCTTCAAGACCCTGAAGGAGGGCGACGGCCTGCGCCTGCACGTCAGTCGGGTGGAACCCGGTGCCGCCGCCAAGTTGATGGACTTCACCTGGAACGTCCTGGAGAAGGCCACCGACGGCATCCCCGTGGGGCAGGACGGCTGTACCTACTACGTCAACGACCGTGCCCCGCTCTTGAAGTTGCAGTTGGCCGGTACGGGCGACAACACCGCCATGCGCATCGGTGGCAAGGGCTACCGCCTGGACCAGATAGGCATCGTCCAGTTTGTCGGCCAGCGCAGCGAGGACCTCTCCCAGGCCCAGCGTGCTCCCCGTGAGTATGAGTTGCAACCCGGCGAACTCTTTCATGGCGAGAAGCTGTTTCCCAACGACTGGAGCGGCAACCTGCGCCTGACGGCCGAACCCTTCCAGGAGTGTACGGAGAACGATGTCGTCATCCTGCATTACGACCTGTTGCCCAAGCAGGAGGGTGTGACGCCCCAGATGTCGTTTCGTGAGAACAAAGGCAAGTGGTACGACATCACAGGCACCCAGGAGCCCCAATGGTTTCCCCTGGACGGCAACGACGTCGTGCTGACCTTCGACGAGGTGAGCCTCGACAAGGTGAAGACCTCGGGACTGGTCGTCACGGGTGTCGGTTTCCAGCTGACACGCATCGAACTGGTCACGGCGGAATGAGGGGAAGATGGGAGATGAAAGATGAAAGATGAAAAATGAAAGATGAAAAATTATAAAAGGATGTTTATGCGAAAATGGATTCCGTTATGCCTCTTGCTGCTGATGGGTAGCATCGGGCTTCAGGCACAGACACAGCTAAAAGGCCGTGTGCTGGACGGCAGCGCTAACAACGAGCCGCTCATCGGTGCCAGCATCCAGGTTCCGGGTACCACCTCCGGTACGATAACCGACCTGGACGGTAACTTCTCGTTTCCGATGCCTGCCGGCAAATTCCTAGTGCAGGTGTCGATGATTGGCTACAAGACCAAGGTCGTCAACGTCAAGGGCAAGGACTTCGTGGAGGTCGTCCTCCAGGAAGACGCCATGGTGATGGACGAGGTCGTCGTCGTGGGTTATGGTACGATGCGCAAGCGCGACCTGAGCGGTTCGATGACCCAGATCAAGGGTGACGAACTGATGAAGGGCGGTACCACCGACGTCGCCAAGGGCATGCAGGGCAAGATAGCCGGTGTGCAGGTCAGTCAGACCGACGGTTCGCCGGGTGCCGGTACGAGCATCACGGTGCGCGGTGCCAACTCGTTTACCACGAGCAGCGAACCCTTGTATGTCGTCGATGGCATCCCCTACAACAACGACAACCCCGGTGGTATGCCTGCCAGCAGCGCCAACGAGAACAGCAACCAGAAGCAGAATCCCCTGTCGTTCCTCAACCCCAACGACATCGAGAAGATCGAGGTGCTGAAGGATGCCTCGGCCACGGCCATCTATGGTAGCCGCGGTGCCAACGGCGTGGTCATCATCACCACGCGCAAGGGCCAGTCGGGCAAGCCGAAGATAGAGTTCAACGCCAACTTCTCGGTCAGCAGCATCGCCAAGAAGATCGACGTCCTCGACGCCGACACCTATATCCAGTATCAGAACGAGGCCAAGCAGAACTTCGTCAAGTATATGGGTGGCACGGACACCACACCGTATGCCTCGCATGGTGGTCGCGCCGACTGGCAGGACGAGATCTACCAGACCGGTTGGCAGCAGGACTATAGCCTGAGCGTCAGCGGAGGCTCGGACAAGGGATGGTACAGCTTCTCGGGCAACTACCTGGACCAGCAGGGTACCATCAAGGAGTCGGGCTTCAACCGCTATGGCGTCAGCATCGCCATCGGCCGTCATATCTTCGACTGGTTGGAGGTGGGCTCCAGCTCGCACGTGTCGCAGAGCGTCACCGACTTCCAGCGTACCAGCAGCAACGACACCTACGGCATCATCCGTTCGGCGCTGGTCTTCCCGCCCGACTACAATTCCGATGCCGCCCCCGAGAGCGAGACCGACTGGTTGAGTGCCAACCCTGCGGCCTACGTCCGTGGTGCCCGCGACCAGTTGAAGAGCATCAACTGGTTCTCGAGCAACTATGTGGAGGCCAAGATCATGCCGTGGCTCAAGTTCCGCCAGAACATCGGTCTGGGCTATAACGACAGCCACCGCTCCACCTACTACGACCGTTATACGTCGCAGGGCTACAAGAACGGCGGTAAGATGGGCAAGGCCGCCAACATCTGGAAGAGCATGACCCTGGAGTCATTGCTCACCTTCGACAAGAAGTTCGGCATCCACTACCTCAATGCCGTGGCCGGTCTGACCTTTGAGAAGGGCATGTGGGACAACTCCGCGGTGACCACCACCAACTTCCCCACGTGGGCCAATGTCGATAGCGACATCGCCCTGGGACTGGACAAAGCCCAGCTCACCAGCGACAAGGGTAAGCAGACCCTGGAGTCGCTGCTGGCCCGTGTCAACTACACGCTGATGGACAAATACATCTTCACCGCCAGCATCCGTAGCGATGGCAGCTCCAAGTTTGCGAAAGGCAACAAGTGGGCCACCTTCCTCTCGGGAGCCGTTGCCTGGCGTGCCAGCGAGGAGGACTTCATCAAGGACCTCAACGTCTTCTCCAACCTGAAGCTGCGTCTCAGCTATGGTGAGACGGGTAACCAGGGCATCGGCTCCTACCGTACGCTGACCGTCGTGGAGCCCTCCACCTACGTCTTCGACAGCGTCACCAAGCAGGGCGTGGCCATGATAGACTGGCGCGGCCGGGCCAACCCCGACCTCAAATGGGAGACCACCAGTCAGGTGAATGCCGGTATCGACTTCGGATGGTTCGACAATCGCCTGCAACTCACCGTGGACTACTATTATAAGAAGACGCGCGACCTCCTGCAGAATGTCGCCATGCCTTATTCCACAGGCTACGGACAGTACCTCACCAACTATGGCCACGTGACCAACGAGGGTCTGGAGGTCACCCTGCTCTACGACGTGCTGAAGAACGGGCCCCTGAAGTGGAATGTCAATGCCAACTTCTCGATGAACAAAAACCAAATCGGCGGTCTGGACGGTGACCAGTTTGCCACCGTCAACTGGAACAAGGCCGACCAGATGTTCATCCAGCGTAACGGCTGTCCCATCGGTGCCATCTACGGCTATAAGGAGGACGGCTTCTACAACAGCGTCGCCGAGGTGCTGGCATTCAAGGAGAACAGCAGCCTCTCGGAGGCCGACGCCCTGAAACTGGTCGGCGAGGTGAAATACCGCGACCGTAACGGTGACGGCTATATCGACGCCAACGACCGTTATATCATCGGCGATACCAACCCCGACTTCACCTACGGCATCACCAATAGCTTCTCGTGGAAGGAGTGGGGACTGAGCTTCATGCTGCAGGGCTCGCAGGGTAACGACATCTTCAACGGCAACCTCCTGGATATGCAGTTGCAGAACATCGGCAATATCACCGTCGATGCCTACCAGAGCCGGTGGACGGCCGAGAACCCGACTGCTGCCAAGTGGCCGAAGGCCCTGAGCAACAACACCCGCGACATGAAACTGAGCGACCGTTATGTGGAGAACGGCTCTTACCTGAAGATGAAGTATGTCACGCTGACCTACGACTGGGCGAAGCCCTGTAAGTTTGTGGAGCGCCTGAAGTTCAACTTCACCGTCAACAACGTCTTCACCATCACCAACTACAGTTGGATGGATCCCGACGTCAACGGCTTCGGCGATGTCAGCCGCAAGGGTGTCGATATGTATTCCTACCCGAGTGCACGTACCTTCACGCTGGGCGTGAGCGCGGTGTTTTAGATAAGTGATAAACGATAAGTGATAAGTGATAAACGATAAGTGATAAGTGATAAGTGAAGAGATATGAAGAGCATGAAACAATTCATATTTGCGGCAGGTCTCGTATGTTGCTGTTGTGCAGCAACCCTCACCTCCTGCAACAGCTATATCGAGGAAGACACCAGCGGCCTGCTGACCACTGAGAATGTCGGCGACTCCAAAGAGGCCTGCGACCTGTGGGTGACGGGTGTCTATAGCAAGTGGATCTACGACATCTTCTGTTGGGGCTACTTCCCCAATGTCCTGGAACTCGATGCCGACTATATCACCGGCCCCGACTGGTTGTTCTCGGCCTTTGGCGCCGGCCAGTTCCTGGGCAACGGCAGCGACATCGCCGATGCCCTGTGGAAGGGTGCCTACGGACTCATCGAGCGTACCAATACGGCAACCACCCACATTGAGGCCATGCAGAATGTCGAAACGGCCTATAAGAACAATGCCCTCGGCGAGATGAAGTTCCAGAAGGCTTTCGCCTACTTCCTGCTGGTACGTGCCTATGGCAACATCCCCCTGCTTGATGCCAATACCGACATGACCAACAATCCGCGTGTCAGCGTAGAGCGCGTCTATCAGGAGATATTCACCTTGTTGGAGGATGCCGTCGGACTGCTCTATAAGAATACCGATGCCGCCTATGTCAAGGGCCACGTGTCGAAGGGTACCGCCGCAGGACTCCTGGCCAAGGCCTATGCCACGGCAGCCTCGTCGGCCATGGCCTCGGGGAACCTCTGCATCCGCACGGGCGAACCTTATAAGAAAGATGCCAGTGGAAACTACGAGGTGGACTCCGACAACCTGAAGATCTACCTGCAGCCCGTCGCCACCACCTTCGCCATCCAGGGCGTCAGTGGCTATGAGACGATGGATGCTGCTGCCCTCTATGGCAAGGCTGCCGACTGGGCGCGGAAACTCATCGAGACCACCGACCTGGGCAGCTATTCTCTCGTCAGCACCTTCAGCGACCTGTGGGCCATGAGAAACCGCTACGCCTCGGAGTTCCTCTTCCAGGTCTATGTGCCCAACAACGACTCGAAGTACAAGACCGGTATCCACAACCTCTATGCCGGCACCTACGACTCGGCAGGCCTGAACTACATTACCGACGGCGGATGGGTGGGCAACACCTACAACTGGTACCAGCTCTTCGACGCTAAGGACGACCGCATCGTCCTGGGTGTCAAGCACCGTTGGCGCAGCGAGGGTCAGTATAAGGACAATGGTGGTTTCTACTATCCCCACAATACGGAGTGGAAGACCAAGGTGGATAACGGCCAGACCCCCTATGACGATGGCGTCAACTACTACTATAACACCACCCAGCAGTGTATCGCCTTCACCACCAAGTATATGGACTGCACAGACCCCTCGACGACCAATGCCGACTGTCCGTGGCCCTTCCTCCGTCTGGCGGATATCAAACTGATCTATGCCGAGGCCCTCAACGAGGCTGGCAACCAGACGAAGGCCCTCGCCCAACTCTTTGACGTCCAGAAGCGCAGCAACCCCAGTGCCTCGTCGCCTACGGTGGCGTCGTTGCAGACGCTCTTCAATACCACCGATGCCAAGACCGCCCTGCGCAGCGCCATCGTCGAGGAGCGTGCCAAGGAACTGGCTTGTGAGGGAGACCGTCGCTGGGACCTCATCCGCTGGGGCGTCTATGTCGCTGCCATGAATGCCGTGGTCGCCGACGACAGTGGTGTCAGCAAGGAGCGCAGCACGAAACACCTGCTGTTCCCCATCCCCGTCCAGGAGTTGAATACCAACCAAGCCCTGAACAACCAGAACAACCCGGGATACTAGGGAAGTGAAAAGTGATGAGTGATAAGTGATGAGTGATAAGTGATAAGTGATAAACGATAAGTGATGAGTGATAAACGATAAGTGATGAGTGATAAGTGAAAAGATAAGAGATATGAAGAGCAAGATACAATCCCTATTTGCGGCAGGTCTCGTTTGTTGCTGCTGTGCAGCAGCCCTCACCGCCTGTAACAAGGTGGTAGAGACCGACGACGGCTACGTGTCGCAACACCTGGTGGCCAACAGTGGCGCACCAGTCATCAAGGCGGTCTATGCCCTGACGGATGCCGACCAGCAGACACCCCTTACCGAGGCCCAGCCCGGTCAGCGCGTCTGCATCGTGGGTGAGAACCTGAACAACCTGCAGTCGCTGGCGTTCAATACCGTTGCGGCAGACCTCAGCCAGACCTATACCGCCCTGACGAAGGCCGTGGTGAAGATTCCACAGGAGTTCTCAAAGGCCCACGAGAATACCATCGTCTATACCACCGACCAGGGCACCGTGTCGTTCCCGTTCTTTGTCGTCCTGCCGGAGGCCGCTGTCGGCGGACTGCTCAACGAGTTTGCCAAGGCCGGTGAGGCCGTGGCCATCGCTGGTCAGAACCTGCAGTACTACGACTTCACGCTGACGCTCAACGGCACGTCGCTGCCCCTGACGGTGACCGACCAGCAGTTGTCGTTTACCATCCCTGCCGGTACTGCCGACAACTCGACAATTGTCATCGGCTGGCAAAACGTCCGCGGCGAGGCCAAGACCCGCGAGCTGGCTTTCCGTCCGACGCAGGCCCTGCTGTTCAGCGACATCACGCAGACCACCAATACCATGACCGACAAGAGCGTGGCCGTGGAGAAGGATACCGACGGTACGCCATGCCTGCACTTTACGGGTACCATCGGCGAGTGGTCGTGGGTGGAGCTGAGCTATGAGGATGTGAGCGCCCAGAGTCTCTCCGCTGCCGATGCCGCCGACTACCTCTTCATCTTCGAGGTGAAGACCGCTACCGGCAAGCCCCTGGCCGATGCGGGCTATGAGTTTGCGTGGAACGGCGACTGGGACAACAGCATCCTCTGGAATCCCGGTGCCGGCCTGGATACCCAGGGCGAGTGGCAGACTGTGCGCCTGCCGATGGTCGCCGTCACCGCTACGGGTGGCAAGGTGGTGCTCAACGTAGGCTTCCAGCCCAGCACCAACTACGAGGCCGACTTCCGTCTGGCCAATTTCAGAATCGAGAAGAAATAAACGAGAGACCTCCTCCAGCTCCCCCGAAGGGGGAGAGCAAAGGCGAGAGAACTCAAGAAATAACGATAACGAAAACGACAATGATGAAAAAGATAGTATCGATTTTAGTGCTGCTGGTGGCTACGCTGAGTATGTTTGCAGCAGAATCCATTAAGTGGACGGGCGAACAGGCCATCTCGTGGAACAACGACTACTTCCCCGGTATCCAGTTGGACACCTCGGAGCAGAACGACATGAAGACCATCTTCACCGGACTGGCCAAGGGCGACGTCATCAGACTATATACCACCACAACCTACGACAGTCCGCAGTATTACGTCAAATACAAGGCCGGTACCGACTGGACGTGGACGGATATGACGGTGGCCAACAACGCCGGTGTCCTCTCGTTCACGGTAGAGAGTGATGACATCGCCACCTGGATTGCCGACCGTGGGCTGGTCATCACGGGACAGGCCTATACACTGGTGAAAATCACCGTTGAGGCTGCCGGCAGTGGCACCCCCGAACCTGTCAATGCCGGTGAGACCTTCACCGCCTGGACGGGCGAGAAGGTGTTCCCCAGTGAGTGGAGCGTCTGGGAGCAGCTTTCTGCCTCGGTGTTCGCCAACGCCCAGAAAGACATGCTGTTGCGTGCCAAATTCAAGGATGTCAAGGCTGGCGCCCAGTTCCAGATTAGCACGTCCTCATGGGCCGAGATGCCCGATGCCCCGTTGGTCAACATCGACGGTCTGTATCAGCAATACACCATCACCGAGGCCATGCTGGCGGAGTTGAAGAGCAATGGCTGTATCGTCAAAGGCATCAGCTATACGCTGACCAGCATCGAGGTCATCAACCCCGCCGACCTGAAGACGCTGACGCTGTCTGTCCCCGTGACCGGTGGCGACTGGGTCTTCGAGAACGAGACCCCCACCTTTACCATTCAGGTGAAGAACCCTTATGACGAGGCTGTCACCGCCAATGCCGTCATCGCCATCACCACGGATAAGATGGAGTCTGTCACCACGCTGACCAAGAGTGTGGAGGTCGCTGCCAAGGGGGAGGAGAATATCGCCCTCACCTGGACGGAGCCAGCGCCCGCAGCCGGATTCTACAAGGCTACCTGTTTTGTGAACGACGACCTGGCACGCGCCTTCTTCTTTGGTGTCAACCCCACGCAGATTTTCTCTGCCCCCGACAAACAGGCAGACTTCGACAGTTTCTGGCAGACTGCCAAGAACGAACTGGCACAGGTGGAGGCCACCGATGAGCCAGTACTGACGAAGATTGACTCGAAATCTACAGACAAACGTACCGTCTATCTCGTCGAGTTCAAGTCGGTCTCTGACGGCGACGGCAATCCCGTTACCGTTCGCGGCTACTACTGCGAACCCAACGACGGCAAGAAGCACCCCGTCATCATGCACTATTTAGGCTACGACTCCGGCTATCGTCCCGGTGGTCAGGGCGTGGAGCCGTGGTGTCCCAACGGTGATGGCGATGCGCTGAGTGCCGACTATGCGGAGTTCATCCTGTCGTGCCGTGGACAGAGCGTCAACAACCGTCCGGCCAGTGAGCGTGCCGACGGCATCAACAAGGACTTTGAGAATATCTATGGCGACTGGTTTGCCTATAACTTCGGCGACAAGGACAAGTACTACTACCGCGGTGCCTATATGGACTGCGTGCGTGCCATCGACTTCATGGCTACACGTCCGACCAGCGACATGACGAACCTCTATGCCGAGGGACAGAGTCAGGGCGGTGCCTTTACCTACGCCGCTGCAGCACTCAGTGGCCGCGAGTTCAAGGCCATTGCTCCCGGTATCGCCTTCATGGGCGACTTCCCAGACTATTTCGACATCGTCAACTGGCCCGCCCACGTGGCTCGTGAGCAACAGCAGGCCAAGGGCATGAGCGATGCTGAGATGTATGCCTTCCTGAGTTATTTCGACACGAAGAACCTGGCGACGCTCATCAGCAATAAGACGGCCGTCATTGCCACCATCGGCGTGCAGGACAATGTCTGTCCGCCACATACCAACATCGCGCCGTACAACAACCTGGCAGAGGGTACCGTGAAGGAGATTTCCTTCAATCCGGAGAACGCCCACCAGGTGGCTGACAACTGGTACGATGTCTATATGGCCTACTTCAAGGCGAAGTATGTTGAGCCTCAGACGGGTGACAAGACCCGCACGGAGAACGCACAGAAACTGTACGATCTGTTGCAGTCGCTCTACGGCCAGAAGGTCATCTCCGGTACGACGGCCGTCGTCGACTGGAATACCAATGAGGCTGAGCAGGTGTACCAGTGGACCGGCAAGTATCCTGCCATGAATACCTACGACTTCATCAATATCCACGCCTCGAAGGATGTCAATGCCGACGGATGGCTGGACTATAGCGACATCAGCGGTGTGAAGAAGTGGGCCTCGGAAGGCGGTCTGGTGAGTGCCATGTGGCACTGGCAGGTGAAGAACAATGCCGGTACGGGCTACACCTGTACGCCGGGCACTGGAGACGCCGCCACCTCGTTCGATGCCTCTAAGGTCTATGTCGACGGCACCGCAGAGAACACGCTGGCCAAGCAGCAGCTCAGTCAGGTCTGCGGATACCTCAAGCAGATGAAGGATGCCGGCATCCCCGTCATCTGGCGCCCTTTTCACGAGGCTGCCGGCAACACCTATGAGTTTGATGGTGGCAGCGTATGGTTCTGGTGGGGTGCCCAGGGGGCCGATGTGTATAAGCAACTGTGGCAGTGGATATACGACTATATGGTCAACCAGCAGGGACTGACGAACCTCATCTGGGTATGGACCTCGCAGACGAAGGATGGCGACTGGTACCCCGGCGATGACTACGTCGACATCATTGGACGAGACATCTATGGTGGTCAGGCTGTTAAGCAGAAAAGCGACTTCGACGCCCTCACGGCCAGCTATCCCGACCAGGTGGTGGCACTCTCGGAGTGTGGCAATACCACCACTGACAGCCAGTCAACCATCAGCGCCGTCTGGGAGGCTGGCGCCAAGTGGAGCTGGTTCTCAACGTGGTATGATGCTGCCGGCAGTCAGTTGCACAACACGCAGGACTGGTGGACCAATACCTTCAACCAGGACTACGTGGTCACCCGCGAGCAGATGAAAAAGCTCGTTGACTTCGGTATCACGCCTGATCCTACCCCCGAGCCCGGTACGGTGACTCCGTTGGCAGAGGGCGAGGTGCGTACCTTGTTTGACGATGTCAACGGTGTCGTGATGACGTGGAACGAAATCTGTCAGCAGGATGCGGAATACGGTGCCATTCTGGAGGCTGGCGAGAGTTTTCTCGTCACCGTCAAGCAGCGCACCGAGGGCAACGAGTGGCCGAAGGTCATCCTGCGCGACGCCAACTCTGAGGGCATCATCGAGGTGGGACTGTCTGAAGTGACCAGCTATCCCTATATCGTCAAGGTGCTCTTGACGGCTGATGTCGTCACGAAGTTACGCAACGGCTTCCGCTTCTCGGGCGATGGTGTCACCATCACCAAGATAGAACTCAGCAAACCAGCTCCTGCCCAGGAGGGTGACGTCACCATTGACGCCATGAACTGGTACCGCAATGCCACCTACGATATCCAGAACCACGAGGTCGTCACCACCTCCCGTTGGGGACAGGCCGGTTGGGCCGTAGGCGACGAGCGCTATGCCGGCAAGACGCTGGTGATTGTCAGCATCGAGGAGGCTGCTTTCCCCGTCACGCTGAAGATGGAATATACCAATACCGACGGCAAGTCAATGGCGACCTCCATGGGTGTCGCCCCTGGTAAGACCCAGCTCAACCTGCCGCTGCCTCTGGATACCAAGGTCATCAAGAAGGTATATCTGACCTATAGCGCCGCAGGGAGCATCGTACTGACCGATGCCGCCGTTATCGCTGGTGCCAATGCCCGTCCGCTCACCGGCGTTGTCGATGACGACACGACGGAGTTGACAGACGTGACGGGTAAGATGGAAGATGTCGAAGGCGCATACTACAACCTCCACGGCCAGCGTGTGGCACAGCCGGGTAGGGGACTGTATATTATTCATGGTAAAAAAGTAATAAGGTAAAATGATGAAAAGATTCTGGCTAATCATTGGAGCGGGTCTCTTGATGACCTCTCCGACGCAGGCATGGAACGGCGAGGTTGCCGTGGAGACTCCTAACAACGTCATGCTACTCCATGCCGACGAAGGCAGTGACCTGCGCATGGATTACTATGGTGCCAAGGGCGCTACGCTGCAGCAGCTACGTGACGCTGGCGATGCCTTCAACTTCCCGGCACTGCCCGCCTTCGGCACGGTGGATATGATTCACCTGCCTGCCCTACAGGTGCAGCACGCCAATGGCGACCAGAACCTGGAACTGCATGTGACAGACTACCATACAGTGAATGATGGTTCTGCCATCGTCCATGAGTTCACCCTACAGGACAAGCTGCTGCCCGTCACGGTGAAGGTGTACTACAAGGCCTATCAGACGGTGGACATCATCGAGACCTGGACGGACATCTCGCATCAAGAGAAGAAGGCCATCACGCTGAAACGCTATGACTCCGGTCACCTGACCATCCGCCGTGGTGACGTGTGGCTGACGCACCTGCATGGCGACTGGGCGGCAGAGACCGCGGTTACCCAGGAGCCGCTGACGCGTGGCCTGCAGGTCATCCGCAACAGCGACGGCGCCCGCAACGCCCATCTCGATGCTCCCGAGGTGATGCTGTCGCTCGACGGACAGCCCCAGGAACATGGTGGCCGCACCATCGGTGCCGCTCTCTGTTGGAGCGGCAACTTCGAGATACGTTTCAATACCACCACCAAGCATGAGCACCACCTCTATGCCGGCATCGACCCGCAGGCCAGCCATTATGTGCTGGAACCCAAGGAGGTCTTTAGCACGCCGCACCTGGCACTGACCTTCAGTCAGGAGGGTATGGGTGGTGTTTCTCGCACCTTCCACCGCTGGGCACGTACTGAGGGGATGCTGCACCGCGGCATGAAAACCGGCGACATCCTGCTGAACTCCTGGGAGGGTCTCTATTTCGACATCACCGAGGAGCGCATGCTGCAGATGATGGATGACATCCAGGCACTGGGCGGTGAGTTGTTTGTCATGGATGATGGTTGGTTTGGCGACAAATACCAGCGCAACGATGACTCGTCAACGCTGGGCGACTGGATGGTGGACAAAAAGAAATTGCCTGGCGGCCTGAGCGTGCTTTGCAGTTCAGCTGCCAAGAAAGGCATCAAATTTGGTATCTGGATAGAACCCGAAGCCGTCAATACGAAGAGCGAACTCTTCGAGCGTCACCCCGAATGGGCACTGCAGACCAAGGGCAGGGAACTGAAACTGGGCCGTGGTGGTACGCAATTGGTGCTCGACATGACGAATCCCGAGGTACAGGACTTCGCGTTTAAGATTGTCGATGACCTCCTGTCGCAATATCCGGAAATTGCCTACCTGAAGTGGGATGCCAATGCCTCGATACAGAATGTGGGGTCGCTGTATCTGCCTATGAACAAGCAGTCGAACCTCTATGTGGACTACCACCTGGGACTGTTGAAGGTGCTCCAGCGCATCCGCGCCAAATATCCCGATGTCGTCATCCAGGACTGCGCATCGGGTGGGGGACGCGCCAACTACGGCCTGCTGCCCTACTTCGATGAATTCTGGGTCTCCGACAATACCGATGCCTTGCAGCGCGTGTATATCCAGTGGGGAACGAGTCTCTTCTTCCCCGCCAACGCCATGGCGGCGCATATCAACCACTGTCCCTACTGGAATACGGGTGGCCGGGTCATCCCCGTCAAGTTCCGCTGTGACGTGGCGATGAGCGGACGCCTCGGCATCGAACTGCAGCCCAAGGACATGACCGACGAGGAGCGCCAGCAGTGTGTGACGTGCATGAAAGACTATAAGGAACTGCGCCAGGTGGTGCAGACGGGCGACCTCTACCGCCTGGTGTCGCCCTACAACCGGGGCGGCGTAGCGTCGCTGATGTATGTTGCCGATGCAGCCACCGTTGCCGATGCAGCCACCGTTGCCGATGCAGCCACCGTTCCCGAGGCGTCAGCGTCGGGCCCCCGCGCCGTCCTCTTCGTCTATAAGACCGACAACTACTACAACCAGACGCTGCCGCGCATCCGCCTGGCCGGTCTCGATGCCGACAAGACCTATACTATTATAGAAAAGAACGTGCGCGTATGGAAGGAGCCGTGCGCACTCAGCGGCAAGCAGTTTACGGGCCGCTTCCTCATGGAGGTGGGCATCGAGGTGCCCCTCTGGGAAGACTATGCCAGCCGCGTGTTTTTGATACAATAAAATAAGAAGGATGATGAAGACGATCAACAGACTGACCGTACTGGTCGCTGCCGTCCTGCTGACGGCATGCACTACCAAGACCGAGAAAGACCCTACCGTTGCCAACCTGTTGGAAGAGCGGCTCCAGGGACTGCAGCAGAAAGGTTACATGGTAGGCCATCAGGACGACCCGTTCTATGGTCTTACGTGGGAGTGGGAACAGGGCAAGAGCGATGTCCTCTTGACCTGTGGCGACTATCCCGCCGTCATGGGTTTCGACCTGGGCGGTATCGAGATGGGCGACGCCAAGAACCTCGACAGCGTACCGTTCACCCGTATCCATGACGAACTCATCGCCCACCACGAGCGCGGCGGCATCGTCACGCTCTCGTGGCATCCGCGCAACCCCTTGACGGGTGGCACGGCCTGGGACACCAGCGACTCCACCGTGGTAGCCAGCGTCCTGCCGGGAGGCAGTCAGTATGAGAAGTTCCAGACGTGGATCCAGCGCGTGGGCGACTTCATCGCTACGCTCACCGACCACGACGGCCAGCGCGTCCCTGTCATCTTCCGTCCGTGGCACGAGAACAACGGCTCGTGGTTCTGGTGGGGACAGCAGCTGTGCTCGGACAACGAGTACCAGGGCTTGTGGGCTCTCCTGCAGGATGCTCTCACCGTGCGCGGCCTCACCAACCTGTTGTGGAGCTATTCGCCCAACCTCGACGGCCAGTGGACCGAGGAACGTTTCGTGAAGCGCTATCCCGGCAACGAGCGCGTCCAACTGTTGGGCATCGATGCCTACCAGTGGGGCACGGAGCAGGACTTCGTCCGACAGCTCACCGCCGACTTCGACTTCATGAGCGATTTCGCCAAGAAGAACAATCGCCTGCTGGCCCTGACGGAGTGCGGACTGAAGAACATGCCCGACTCGACGTGGTACACCCGCGTCCTGCAACCCATCATGCAGCGCTACCCCATCTGCTACTTCCTGTTGTGGCGCAATGCCAAGCACGAATACTTCGCCCCGTCACCAGAACTGCCCTGTGCCGCCGACTTCCGGAAACTGGTGGCCAGCGAGCGGGTGCTGATGCTGAAAGATGCCGTCAAATGAAAATAAGCAATAAAGTATCAATGATAGGCAACAATGTGGTTAGGTTTTCGCATTATTTTGCCTAACTTTGCACCCGAAAAGCAATAAATAACTATGAACTTCCAAGAAAAAGTACAAGCACTGCGCCAGCGCCACGAGGCCCTGCTGATGCGCAAGAACCAAGTAGTAGAGGGCGGCAATGGTATCTATGAGAAATATGAGTATCCCATCCTGACCGCCGAACACACTCCCTTGGAGTGGCGCTACGACTTCTCAGAAAAGGACAACCCCTTCCTGATGCAGCGCATCATGATGAATGCCGTGCTGAACTCCGGAGCCATCAAACTCAATGGCCGCTATCTGCTGGTATGTCGCGTGGAGGGTGCCGACCGCAAGTCGTTCTTTGCTGTCGCCGAGTCGCCCAACGGCATCGACCAGTGGCGCTTCTGGGAAGAGCCCATCACCATGCCCGATACGGAGGACCCCGCCACGAATGTCTATGACATGCGCGTCACGCAGCATGAGGACGGCTGGATATACGGTGTTTTCTGTGCCGAGCGTCACGACGATACGCAACCCGGTAACCTCAGCGCGGCCACAGCCACGGCGGGCATCGCCCGTACGAAGGATATGAAGACCTGGGAGCGTCTGCCCGACCTGAAGTCGAAGTCGCAGCAGCGCAACGTCGTGCTGCACCCCGAGTTCGTCGATGGCAAGTATGCCTTCTACACCCGTCCGCAGGATGGCTTCATCGATACCGGCTCCGGTGGCGGCATAGGTTGGGGACTGTGTGATGACATCACCCATGCCGAGGTGAAGGACGAGCAGATCATCTACGAGCGCAAGTACCATACCATTACCGAGGTCAAGAACGGTGAGGGTCCCCATCCACTGAAGACTCCGCAGGGATGGTTGCACCTGGCCCATGGTGTACGCGCCACGGCCGACGGACTGCGCTACGTGCTGTACATGTATATGACGGCCCTGGACGACCCCACACGTGTCATAGCCCGTCCCGGAGGGTTCTTCATCGTTCCCGAGGGTGCCGAATACCTGGGCGACGTGATGAATGTGGCCTTCTCCAATGGTTGGATCCTGGACGACGACGGCCGTGTGTTCATCTACTATGCCTCGGCAGACACCCGCATGCATGTCGCCACGTCGAGCGTCGAACGGCTGGTGGACTACTGTCTGCACACGCCCGAGGACGGCTACTATACGGCAGCCAGCGTGGAGACCATCAAGAAATTAGTGGCAAAAAACAGGAATCTATAAAATAATTGCGACATCCTGACGTTTTTAATAGAAAAACGTTATACCAATGGCTAAAATTAAACTCATCGAAAAGTTAGGCTATGCCATGGGTGACGCCGCCGCAGGCGGTATCACCTGGAAAGTGATGTCGATAGCCTTCCCCCTGTTCTTCACCAATGTTTTCGGACTGACCATCGCCGATACGGCCACGCTGATGCTGATCGCCCGCATGTTCGATGTCGTCACCGACCCGCTGATGGGGTCGCTGGCCGACCGTACGCAGTCGCGCTGGGGCACCTACCGCCCGTGGCTCATCTTCGGTGCCATTCCCCTGGGACTCATCTTCGCCCTGCTGCTCTATACCCCCGACTTCGGACTCACGGGAAAGCGCATCTGGGCCTATACGCTCTATCTGCTGATGATGGTGGTCTATACGGCTGTCAACGTACCCTATGGTTCGCTGTTGGGCGTGATGACCGATGACGACTACGAGAAGAACCAGTTCTCCTCGTTCCGTATGGTGGGCGCCTATGCCATGGGTTTTGTGACGCTGCTGTCGTTCCCCTATATGCAGAAGCTGGTAGGTGGCACCGACCAGCACCAGTATGCCGTCTTGGGAGCCTTCTTCGGACTGCTGGCCACGGCAGGCACGCTGGCCTGCGGTCTGCTGACCAAGGAGCGCCTCAAGCCCGTCCGTGCCGAGAAGTTCTCCTTCAAGCCCTTTGCCGACCTGTTCCGCAACCGTCCGTGGGTCTATCTGACCCTCATCGGTATCTGCATGAACTTCTTCAACGGCTTCCGCTATGCCGTGGCAGGCTATATGTTTGAGTACTGCCTGCATGGCGATGTCACCGTCAGCGGACTCATCATCAACTACACGGTCTTCATGACCTTCGGCGAGTTGACGTGTATGGTCTTCGGTGGCGTGTCGCCGGTATTCACCAAGTGGGTGGGTTCCAAGCGCCGGGCCTTCATGTGGTCTGCCGTCATCTGTGTGGTGACCTCCGTGCTCTTCTTCTTCATCCCCATGGATCCTGCCTACATCTGGCTCATGGTGGCCGTGGTCATCCTGACGTCTGTCGGTATCGGACTCTATTCGCCCCTGTTGTGGTCGATGTATGCCGATGTCGCCGACTATGCCACCGAGAAGAATGGCAGCTCGTCCACGGGACTTATCTTCTCGTCGGGTACGATGTCTCAGAAGTTCGGTACGGCCATCAGCGGTTCGCTGGTCGCCCTGCTGCTGGGCATCGCCGGCTTTGTGTCGGGTACCGATGTCAATGGTCAGACTATCATCACGATTACGGATGCTGATGCTGTGAACAACATGATATGGGCGTTGTTCTCGCTCTTCCCAGCCGTCATCGCCGTCATCATGATAGGTCTGATTTATATCTATCCTATCCGGAAATGATTCAGAACAAAGAAATATTGAAAAACGAAGTGCGCGAGGTATTAGAAAACAATATCTTGCGCTTTTGGTTAGACCGTATGCAAGACCGCGAGCATGGCGGTTTCTACGGACGTATCGACAACCAGAACGTGCTGCATGCCGATGCCGACAAGGGAGCTATCTTCAATGCCCGCATGCTGTGGACCTTCTCGGCAGCCTATCGTGTGTTGCGCAAGCCGGAATACCTGGAGGCTGCCACGCGGGGCAAGGACTACTTCCTGAGCCATTTCATGGACCGGGAGTATGGCGGCGTCTATTGGAGCGTCGATTACCTGGGCCGTCCCAAGGACACGAAGAAGCAGTTCTATGCCATCGGCTTCGCCATATACGGCCTGTCGGAATATGCCCGTGCTACGGGCGACCAGCAGGTCCTGGAGGAGGCGCTCCGCCTATACGATTGTATCGAGGAGCATGCCCTGGACCATGAGCATAATGGCTATATCGAGGCCATGACGCGCGACTGGCAGCCGATAGCCGACATGCGTCTGTCAGTTCATGACGCCAACTATCCCAAGTCGCAGAATACGCATCTCCATATCATTGAACCCTATGCCAACCTGTTGCGTACCCTCCAGGAGCTACAGGTCACCTCTCACCGCTCATCCCTCACCGCATCGCTTAGAAACATCATCGGCATCTTCACCGACAGGATTCTCAATCCGGAGACCCACCACCTGGACCTCTTCTTCGAGATGGACTGGACGCGGGGCGCCGGACGTCTGGAGAGCTATGGCCACGACATCGAGTGTTCCTGGCTCCTGCACGAGGCTGCCCTCGTGTTAGGCGACGAGGCGGTGCTGTGCCAGGTGGAGCCCATCGTCCAGATGGTGGCCAAGGCCTCGGAGAAGGGTCTCAATGCCGACGGGTCGATGATTCACGAGGCCAACCTAGATACAGGATATACAGACGACGACCTCCACTGGTGGGTACAAGCAGAGGCCGTCGTGGGTTTCTATAATATCTATCAGCATTTCGGTGATGAGGCTGCCCTCCAGAAGGCACTGCACTGTTGGCAGTATATCAAGGACCAGCTCATCGACCGTGTCCATGGCGAGTGGTATTGGAGCCGCCATGCCGACGGTACGTTGAATACCGTCGACGATAAGGCTGGCTTCTGGAAGTGTCCCTACCACAACGGGCGTATGTGTCTGGAACTGTTGGAACGCCCGTAGCAGTGACGCTTACTGCTTGCGCTGTGGATGTCCGTCGCGCTGGGGACCATGGTGGCCACCGTGCTTGCCACCGCGCTGGTGGAGGCGCTTCATGGCCTGCTGCTCCAACTCATAGACGCGCTGAATCTGTTTCTGCGTCAGGAACTGACTGTACTTCTTGTAGTAGGTCTCGCGGAGGTTCAGCATCTTCTGCTGCTGTTCGAAGCGCTCCTTGATAGCCTTCTCGGCATCGGCCTCGCTCTGGGGCTCCTGGGGCTGACCTTGCGGCTGACCCTTGTGGAAGCGAGGACGCGGACCGTTGGCCCATACCTCTTTCAGATACTCCTGGTAGGTCTCGATAAACTTCTTGCTGGTGGCGTCGTCGAGAGCCAGTTCCTGGGCGATGTGCTTGGCTTGGGCTTCTGCCATCTGTTCACGGCTGAAACGCTTGCGCGGCATGTCGTTCTTCTGTTGCTCCTGTGCGAGCACGTTGGTGGTGCACAAGGCCATCATGATGGCGCAAAGTGCGATAGTCATCATTCTTTTCATTGTTCTTCTGTTTCGTTCATAAATAATTCTTCTTCATATACTTCCATCAGGTACTCCTGATCTTCGGTGCTTAGGTTGTTGTAGGCCAGTTCCACGTTGGCGAAACTGTCGGCGGGGGTGCTGTCGCTGGACTGCGGACCGCTGAACACGACGAATAGCGAGACGGCGGCAGCAGCAGCCAGGACGGCGCGGAACACCCACTTAACGGTGCGGGCCTTCCGGGGGTGGCCTTTCGGCTGTTCCTCGTGGTGCTCCTGCTGGTCGGCAGACTGCGCCAGGCGGTCCATGACGTTGTTCTCCAGCTGGTCGAAGAAACCTTCCGGCACTTCGTAGGGCATGCGTTTGCCTACCTGTGTGAAATCAAAATGCTTTTCCATATCGTTAATCGTTTGTTTCCATATATTTGATGATCTTCTCCTTGGCCAGGTGGTAGTTTACCTTGACGGTGCTGACCGTTGTCTCTGCCACTTGGGCTATCTCCTCGTACGCCATGTCGTCGTAGTAGCGGAGGTTGAAGGCCAGCTGCTGTTTGGCAGGCAGCAGGAGGATGGCCTGTTGCAGACGTGCTGCCACCTCGTCAGCGCTGTTGTAGTAGGCGTCGGCTTTCGCATCCAGCAGGTCGGCGGTGGCCTCGTCCAGCGAGATCTCGTGGCCGCGCTGTTTGCTCAGCAGTCGCAGGGCCTCGTTGGTGGCGATGCGAAACAGCCAGGCCCGGAAGGAGTACGCCTCGTCGTATTGGCTGAAACCTCGGAACACCCGTACGAAGGTATCCTGCGTGGCATCCTGGGCGTCGGCGTGGGTCACCACCAGTCGGCGTATGTGCCAGTAGATGGGCTCGCGGTAGTTGGCCATCAGCAGTCGGAATCCCCGTTCGGGGTTCTCGCGCAGCGCCGTTAGTATCTCGTTGTCACCTGTCATGGTTGTCTGTTACCTTCTGTTTTTTTGATTGCGTTCTGTCTATATAACCCCGAAACGCCGGAAATGTTTAATCCTCCTCTGTGAAAAAATGTCAACGGCTTGGCAGTTCGGTGTTTTTTTCTTATCTTTGCCCACAGAAAACCTATCAAGTCTAGCCTATGAAACCATTCTTTAATATTTATGAGGAGGCCAATCGCTGCCTGTTGTGTCAGGACGCCCCGTGTACCAAAGCCTGTCAGAGCGGTGACCCCGCCCGTGCCCTCCGCGCCATCCGTTTCGACAACCATCACATGGCATCCCTGTGGGTCAAGGAATGTACCGATGCCGACCTGGAGCGTGCCGAACAGGCCTGCATCCACTATAACTGGCCCATCCGCATCAAGGATACCCTGCGTGCCATCTCCTCCGACGAGTTGGAAGGTGTCGCCCTGCCATCCCTCGACATCACGTTCTGCGGCATCAGGTGTGAGAATCCGTTCTTCCTGGCCTCGTCGGCGGTATGTACCAACTACGAGATGGTGGCCAAGGCCTTCGAGGCCGGTTGGGCAGGCGTGTTCTACAAGACCATCTGCATGCAGGAGATCAAGGAGGTGTCGCCGCGCTTCGACGCCATGCATGCCAATGGAAACCACGGCGACTTCTATGGTTTCCGTAACATGGAGCAGCTCAGCGAGAACCCCGTGGAGATGGACTTCGACATCCTGCGCCGTCTGAAGCAGAACTACCCCACGAAGGTCGTCATTGCCAGCATCATGGGACAGCAGAATGACGATTGGGTGGCCCTGGCCAGAATGGCCGAGGAGGCTGGCTGTGATGCCGTGGAACTCAACTTCTCGTGTCCGCAGATGAAACACAAGGGCATGGGTAGCGACGTGGGTCAGAACCCCGATCTGGTACGGGTGTTTACGGCCTGTGTCAAGCGCGCTGTGAGCATCCCTGTCATTCCCAAGATGACGCCCAATATCACGCATATTGACGAACCTGCCGAGGCCTGCATAGCGGTTGGTGCTGACGCCATCTCGGCCATCAACACCATCAAGTCGGTGACGATGGGTTCTGACGCCGAGGTGTCCGGACGGCAAACCGTCTCGGGCTACTCCGGCCGTGCCGTACGGCCTATCGCCTTGCGTCATGTCCTGGAACTGGCACACATGCTCGCAAACACTTCGGTGTCCCATCCTGTCGAACTCAGCGGCATTGGTGGCATCGAGACCTGGCGCGACGCCCTGGAGTTCATCCAGCTGGGCTGCAGTAATGTACAGGTGTGTACCGCCGTCATGCAGTATGGCTATCGCATCATCGACGACCTCGTGCTGGGACTTCGCCGCTATCTTGCCAACCGCCAGCTGACGGCCCTCGGCGACCTCGTCGGCGAGTCGCTGCCACTATTCACCAATCCTGACCATCTGGACCGTGACACGGTGACCTATCCCAAGTTCAACCAGGAGCGCTGCGTGGGCTGTGGCCGTTGTGAGGTGTCGTGCAACGACGGAGGCCACCAGGCCATCGTCTTCGACCATGAGACCCGTCATCCCCGCCTCGTAGGTACTAAGTGCGTCGGCTGCCACCTCTGCCGCCTCGTCTGTCCCGCCGGAGCCATTGGCGCCACCAAGAGAGTCAAGAAGAAAAAACTTCCCGGCGTGGGAACTTTCCAGGAACGTTGAAGACGCCGATGTTCCCACGCTGGGACTGCCCTTGTCCCAGCCTAAGAACAAACCATTCCCACGCTGGGAATATTTTCAGGCAGAGAAATGAAAAAAGTGATGCATCATTTTTTGCAAGACCTAACGTCATTACAACCCCAAAGTGCCTGTACATAGGCATTCCCAAGTGATTTTAGTGCTTTCAAGACCTCACTAAGACCTCACTGAGACCTAACTGAGACCTAACTGAGACAATTTTTTGTTTTGAAAGAAATTATGGGAAGATGTTTATTTTTATGGGAAAGAAATTGTGGGAAATTATGGGAAATTAATTATTCCCGAGAAAATAAGCAGCCCAATACCGCCATCAGTGCGCAGCCAAATTTCCCATAATTTCTTTCCCAAAATAAAATAATAGAGTTAGGTCTTGGTGAGGTCTTAGTTAGGTCTCAGTGAGGTCTTAAAATGAGTTATTTTATTTGTAATCAACAACTTAAGTCAAAAATCAGTTAGGTCTTGCGAATTTTTATAAAGGAAAAAATATGTCAGAGGAGCTCCCCTGACAAGTGCACAACGGAACCGACCCCGTGTGCACTTTGACCCCATGGGCTGGTTTACGCCTCCCTTCGACACGGCCAATGATGTGCGCCAGCGTTTAGAGCCTTACTACGATATCCTCGACTTCCACGTAGAAGGAGCCATGTTATACTTCAGGGCAAAAAAGAGATTATAATATCTTTTAGGTACAATAATTCAGTTTTTTATTGTAACTTTGCAGCCGATGGATATACAAAGTTTCTTCACATCGCTCCTGAACGTGGTCTGCGAGATGGCTCCCTACCTGCTATTGGGATTCTTCATCGCAGGAGTGCTGCACGTATTCGTGCCGCAGAAGTTCTATGCCAACTATCTTTCGCGTAACAATAAGCTGTCTGTTGTTTGGGCGGCACTGTTGGGCATACCCCTGCCGCTGTGTTCGTGTGGTGTTATTCCTACGGCTATCAGCTTGAGGAACGAAAAGGCTTCGAAAGGAGCCATCGCCTCATTTCTCATTGCCACACCGCAGACGGGCATCGATTCCATCCTGGCTACGTTCTCATTGATGGGACTGGGTTTTGCGGTTATCCGTCCTACAGCAGCGCTTATCACAGGTGTTTGTGGCGGATTGCTGGTAAACCGTCTGGTTCGTGAGGATGATATAAAGGATGATTCGTCCACTTCATGCCAAGTAGAAAGCGGAAACAGGATTTGGCGCGTACTGAAGTATGCCTACTATGATATGCTTCGCGACATCGGTCTGCGACTGCTTATTGGACTTGTTGTTGCGGCATTGATTCAGGTCGCAGTGCCTGATGAGTTTTTCCTCAGTTTCGGCAGTCAACCACTGTTGCAGATGCTGGTAATCTTGGTTATCGCCGTACCTATGTATATCTGTTCGACAGGTAGCATACCAGTAGCTGCAGCTCTGATGATGAAGGGACTCTCGCCAGGTGCAGCACTCGTGATGTTGATGGCAGGCCCTGCCGTTAATCTGGCTTCCATCCTTGTGGTTCACAAGTCGATGGGGCGTCTCTTTACTTCGATTTATCTGATGACCATCGTGGGCTTTGCTGTCCTCTTCGGACTGTTGCTTAATGCTATGGGTATCGACTTCTCCGTCGCTGCCCAAGATGCTTGCTGCATGAGCACATCCGCCTTGCCCAGTCCGTTCAAGATTATTTGCGCCACAGTATTAACATTATTAATTATATTTGCTCTCATGATGAAGTTTTTCAGCAAGTTTACCGCCCAAAAGCCCTTAGCCCCCGACGTGACCGTCTATCGTGTCGAGGACATGCATTGCAGCCATTGCGAGGCAGCCGTAGTCCGTGCCGTCGAGGATTTGCCTGGCGTAGAGAAAGCCAAGGCCAGTGCCTCTGCCAACACCCTCACCATCAAAGGCCCCGCTACGGAAGAAGCCATCCGCACAGCGGTCGAGGGTATCGGATATACGTTCAAGGGAAAAGCTTGAATTTCAAACCTACGCCTTGTGGTTGAGTGCACAACGGAACCGACCCCGTGTGCACTTTCGGTAAGAAAAAATCCCCGCAGATAAAAATAGTTTCATTATTTTTGCTATCTTTGCAAGCAAAAGTAAAGAAATGGCAGAACAGGAGAAATGGCAATGGCAGGAGCCGGGCAGGGCTTGGAAGGGTGTGGGCCTGTACCACATCACACTGACCATTCCCGACCGTCAGCCACTGTTGGGCACGCTGGACATCCCTGAGGGTGATTCCACGAAGACGGCAGTGAGACGCACGCCGCTTGGCAATGCGCTGGTTGATTGCCTGCTGGACATCCCCCACCACCATCCAGAGGTGCAGGTGCTTCACTTCTGCCTGATGCCCGACCACCTGCATGCCGTTTTGTATGTCCGTCGCACGATGCCCACAGGCATCAAGGGGATGGTGCGCGGATTCTGGCAGGGCGTGAAGAAACTGGGGCGGGCTTCTTTGATTGCTCCGAATGACATTCGGAGGAACTGCCAAGAAGGCATGGAAAACCGGAACTGCCAAGAAGGCATGGGAAACCGCAACCGCCAAGAAGGAACGCCGGGGCTGCAGGAAGCTACGCGCAAATTGGAAGCTTTCGCTGAGGGGCTCAAAGGGCAGATGAGCGAGGAGGCTTATTACAACCTGTCGCCAGTCTTCACAGAGATGCCCTTCATCCGGCCGATGGGACGAAGGACTCAACTGCCCAATACCATACGCTATATCGACATGAACCCACAGCGACTGGCCACCAAACGACTGAAGCCAGGCTTTTTCCGTGTGCAGCAAGGCATTGTTATTGGCGAACGTAGCTACGATGGCGTGGGCAACACAACGTTGCTGATGGCTGAGCAATTTATGCCAGTTCACGTACGCAGCGTCTGGGTGAAGGCAGCCGAGCATGGTGACAGCCAGAACCTTCGGGACTATAAGAATGGCTGCGTGGTGGCAGCTCGCAAGGGGGTGGTGATGGTGTCGCCCTTCATCTCTACAGACGAGAAGCAGGTGATGCAGGTATTACTGAAGGAGCAACTGCCGTTTATCCTGCTTGCAGACAATGGCTTCCGAGAATATTACAAGCCCACCGATGCGCTTTTTGATGCCTGTGCTGCAGGCCGGGTGCTCATACTCAGCCCTTGGCCATACAATGTGGAGAAACGGAAAATCAGCCGTGAGGAGTGTGTTGCACTGAACGGAATGGCAGAGGAGATATGTCATCAATTGGAAGGAGATAGGGAATGACCATCAAAACAATCCGCACGGGGAGTGATGCCTCGTGCGGATTGATGGTTAAAAAGGGGTTTGTCTCTCCTTTATATTAAATAATGTGTAGCAGTCCAATGAGATAGATGAGGCCGAAGCCGAGAACCATGGAGATGACACCCATGATGATGCCCATCTTCGACATCTCCTGCTGCTTGACATATCCCGTGGCATAGGCCAGCGCATTGGGGGGCGTAGAGATGGGCAGGATCATGGCTGATGATGCCGCAATGGCTACGCCGATGAGTACGGTGGACGTGCCACCGATGGGGGCCAGCTTGTCGCCCATGGCACCGCAGACAATGGCCAGAATGGGCATGAGCAGGGCTGCCGTGGCGGAGTTGGAGATGAAGTTGGAGAGCAGGTAGCAGATGAGTCCTCCGAGCAGCAGGATGAGCATCGGCGAGAACTCGCTGAAGGGGATGCTGGCCACAGCATTGGCAGCCAGTCCGCTGGCGTTGAGGCCATAGCCGAGGGCAAAGCCACCTGCCACCATCCAGATGACGCTCCAGTTGATCTGTTCCAGGTCGCGCTTGGTGATGACACCTGTCAGGGCGAAGACCATGAAGGGTATCATGGCCACTGTGTAGGAGTTGATGCCCGTCAGGCGGTCGAAGAGCCACAGGAAGACGGTGACGAAGAAGGTGATGATGACGACCCACGAATGGAAGTCGTGCTTCATCTCGCCGTCAATCTTGAGTTCGATGGTCTTCTGGCTGAAGGGGAACTGCTTGAGCAGGATGCGCCAGCTGATGAACAACAGCACGGCGACCAGCGGGAACATGAACATCATCCACTGACCGAAACCCAGTCCGAGGTTCAGACCCTCGGGGTCGTTGAGGTACTTCAGGGCGATGGTGTTCGGTGGGGTTCCGATGGGCGTACCCATGCCACCGAGGTTGGCGGCGACGGGAATGGACATGGCCAGTGCGATGCGTCCCTTGCCCTCGGGGGGCAGCTGGTGGAACACGGGCGTCAGGAAGGTCAGCATCATGGCTGCCGTGGCCGTGTTGGAGACGAACATCGAGAAGAGTCCCGTAATGAGCAGGAATCCCAGCAGGACGTTCTCGCTCTTCTTGCCGAAGGGCTTGAGGAGCACCTTTGCCAACTGGGCGTCGAGACCGGTCTTGGTAGCTGCAATGGCGAGTACGAAACCGCCAATGAATAGCATGATGACGGGGTCGGCGAAGGTAGCCATGACACCCTTGTAGCTGAGCAGCTGACCCACCTGGTCCTCGACCACCATCGGTGCGATGCCGCTGTCGGTACAGAAGATGAGCATGAGCACGATGATGGCTACCGACGTGGCCCAAGAGGAGACAATCTCCAGAATCCACATCAGCGTGGCAAAGGCGAAGATGGCGATGATGCGCTGCTGGATGACCGTCAGGTTCTGGATGCCGTACCATTCGGCGGGCATGTTCCAGAGCAGCAGGGTCACCAGGGCCACAACGGCAATCTTCAACGGCCGCTTGAGGGTGTTGGAGGGATGGTATTTACGGTTGTGGCGTACCTCATGGTACGTCTCAACGAGGTTATAGCCAAGATGGATGTGAAACATCGGGGGAATTTACTATTTGACTATTTGACAATTTACTATTTGACTATTTAACTTCCCAGATGTCGTTAGTCTCCAGGAGCTCGGCGAAGTTGTGGTACTTCTTCTGAGCGCTGACCTCTCGGATCTGGGCTGTCACGGCCTCGTCATAGGTGGGAGCCTCCACGTCGCGGATGACACCGAGGGCGATGGGGAATCCGTCGCCATTGCCCATGAGGGCCAGCTTCAGCTGCAGGGTGTTGTCCTCGCAGTGGGCATCATGGATGAGGACGTCGTCGAGGGTGTAGCCGTCCTTGCCGATTTCCACGACCTTCAGACCGAAACCCTGCTGGACGAGTCCGTACTCGTTGTTCTCGCCGAACACGAGTTTCTCGCCGTGCTTCACATAGATGGCGTTCTTCTTGCGGCCTTCCTTATTATAGACAGCCTCGTGACAACCGTCATTGAAGATGACGCAGTTCTGGAGAATCTCGCAGACCGAGGCACCCTGGTGCTCGTAGGCAGCCTTCAGGATGTCCACGGTACCGGCGGCGTCGGTGGCTACGGCACGGGCGAAGAAGTGGCCGCGGGCTCCGAAGCACAACTCGGCGGGACGGAAGGGATCCTCCACGGTGCCGTAGGGGCTGGACTTGCTGACGAAGCCACGGGGTGAGGTGGGTGAGTACTGTCCCTTGGTCAGACCGTAGATGCGGTTGTTCAAGAGGATCATGTTGAGGTTGATGTTACGGCGGTTGGCGTGGATGAAGTGGTTACCACCAATAGCCAGTCCGTCGCCGTCACCGCTGACCTGCCAGACGGTGAGGTCGGGATTGGCGACCTTACAACCGGTGGCGATGGCTGCGGCACGACCATGGATGGTGTTCATGCCGTAGGTGGCCATGTAGTGGGGCAGACGGCTGGAACAGCCGATACCGCTGATGACCGCGATGTTCTCTGGGGCTACGCCAATCTCGGCCATAGCCTTATGGAGTGAAGCCAGGAAGAAGTGGTCGCCACAACCAGGGCACCAACGGGGCTGGCCTTTCTTGAAATCTTGTGCTGTATAATTCATAATTCTTATCTTTTCACTATTCACAGTTCTCTATTCACTTTTCACTTCTTCAAGATGTTCTCGAAGGCGTTCACTAACTCTTCTACCACGAAAGGTTGGCCCTTGACCTGGTTGAACTGGTAGGGTACGAAGTTGTCGACCTTCATGCGCAGGTAGCCTGCCAACTGACCCATGTTCTGTTCGGCGACCACCACCTTCTTGTACTTGGTGAGTACCTCGGCAGTGTTCTTGGGCAGCGGGTTCAGGTACTTGAAGTGGGCCTGTGCCACCTTGTAGCCCTTCTGGCGCAGCTCGTCCATGGCGGAGTGCAGATGACCATAGGTGCTGCCGAAGCCTACAACGAGCAGGTCGGCATCCTGGGCGTCGCCCTCCACTTCGAGGTCGGGAACCTGGATGTTGGCAATCTTCTGCTGGCGCAGACGGGTCATCAGGTCGTGGTTCTCGGGATTGGTGGAGATGGCACCGGTCTGGTTGTCCTTCTCCAGTCCGCCGAGGATGTGGGCGAAGCCTTCACGACCGGGTACGGCCCAGTAGCGGGTACCGTTCTCAGCACGCATGTAGGGCGTCCACTTGCCTTTGAGTTCTTCGGGAACGTAGGGAGGATTGATGGCGTCCATCTTGGCCAGCTCGGGCAGTTTGAAGGCTCCGGAACCGTTGGCCACATAGGCGTCGGTAAGCAGCACGACGGGCGTCATGTGCTCCAGGGCCATCTTACAGGCCTGGTAGGCGGCGTCGAAGCAGTCGGCAGGACTGGTGGCTGCCAGCACGGGCATGGGGCTCTCACCGTTGCGGCCGAAGAGCACCTGCAGCAGGTCGGTCTGCTCTGACTTGGTGGGCAGTCCCGTGGCGGGGCCACCGCGCTGTACGTCGAGGACCACGAGGGGCAGCTCCATGATGACGGCGAGGTTCATGGCCTCACTCTTCAGGCAGATGCCAGGTCCGGAGGTAGAGGTGACACCCAGGGCTCCGGCGAAGGAGGCGCCGAGTGCCGAGGCACAACCCGAGATCTCGTCCTCGCACTGGACGGTGATGACACCCAGCGACTTGTGCTTGGACAACTCGTGGAGTACGTCAGTGGCGGGAGTGATGGGGTAGGAACCCAGGTAGAGTTTCAGACCGGCCTTCTCGGCAGCAGCGATGAAACCATAGGCTGTGGCCTTGTTGCCCGTGATGTCCATATAACGGCCGGGCTCCTTATGCTTAGATTCGATACGATAGACGTTGATGGCTGACGAGTGGGTGTTGTGACCGTAGTCGTAGCCGGCCTGTACCACCTTGATGTTGTTCTCGGCGATGGCAGGTTTCTTGGCGAACTTCTCGCGCAGGAAATTGTTGACGAGTGACAGGTCACGGTCGAAGAGCCAGCAGACCAGTCCCAGGGCAAACATGTTACGGCATTTGAGGATGGACTTCTGGTCCATGCCGGTGTCGGCCAGGCAGTCCTTGACCATGGTGGTCAGCGGACACTGGATGACGCGGTCCGGGTCAACTCCCATCTCGCCCAGGTAGTCGTCAGACTTGAACTGAGCCTTCTCCAGGTCTTTCGGCCCGAACGAGTCGGTATCGATGATGATGGTAGCCTGGGGCTTGGCATACTTCAGCTGGGTTTTCAGCGCGGCGGCATTCATGGCCACCAGGACGTCGCAGAGGTCACCCGGGGTATAGACCTTGCCGGCACCGATGTGAACCTGGAATCCGGAGACACCTGTCAGCGAACCTTGCGGGGCGCGGATGTCGGCAGGATAGTCGGGGAATGTTGAGATACCATTTCCTACGGTAGCTGATACCGTGGAGAAGATGTTTCCGGCCAGCTGCATGCCGTCGCCGGAGTCACCTGAGAAACGAACAACCACCTGTTCGCAATCTTTTACTTCTAATTCAGCCATAAATATTATTAAATAGGTACGTATATGATTTTAGCTTGCAAAGGTCGCAATTCTTCGCCTATTTACCAAATGTTTTGCCATAAAAATGCAGCAACGGGAGAAAAAAGACCCCGTTGCTGCATGAATATTCACTTTTAGTTCGCCTAATACTCGAATGACGAGCCGCCCAGGAACTCGCGGAGCAGGGATGTGGGCGGTATCTGGTCTTCGGGAATGGGCTTGATGTAGCGCAGGAACTTCAACAGGCGATAGGCCTCGGAGTACTCCTCGCAGTTCTCGCTGACCTGTTCGAGGAGTGGCTCGGCCTGTTGCTTGATGACAGCCAGTTCGAAGAGCATGGCCGAGTTGAACATGGCGTCGGCATTCTCCTGGTAGGGGAATATCCAGCGGTTCTCGCCCTTGCGGACACTGGGCCAGCGACGGATGGTGTCGCGGGCGGTGACACCGCGGTATTTGTGGTCGCGGATGATGCGGCGCAGCAGACGGTTGTCGGTCGTGGGCACGTAGTTGTGGGAGTCGAGGAGGATGGTGGTCAGTGCCGAGGCATAGACACGGAAAATCTGCTCGTCGGGAATCTGGGCGGTGAGTTCGGGGTTGAGGGCGTGGATGCCTTCAACGACGAGAATTTCTTTACCTTTCAGCTGTAGCTTTTTGCCACTCCACTCGCTCTTGCCGGCCTGGAAATTGTAGCGGGGCAGTTCGACCTCTTCGCCCCGGAACAGCGCGTTCATCTGTTCGTTGAGCAACGGAATGTTCAGGGCGTGCAGGTGCTCGAAGTCGTACTCTCCCGACTCGTCCTTCGGTGTCTTTTCACGATCCAAGAAGTAGTCGTCGAGGGAGATGCCGATGGGGTGTAAGCCGTTGACGGCCAGTTGGATGGACAGGCGTTTGCAGGTGGTGGTCTTACCACTGCTGCTGGGGCCTGCTATGAGCACCATCTTGATGCCCTTGCGGTTGGCTATCTCGTCAGCTATCTGGGCAATCTTCTTCTCTTGCAGGGCCTCGCTAAGTTGGATGAGTTGGTTGGCATGGCCGTGGTCGATGGCGGCGTTCAGATCACCGACGGTACGCATGCCGAGAATCTCCTGCCATCGGTGGTGCTCCTTGAAAATCTCGAACATTTTGTCCTGTCGGATGAAGGTGCCCAACTTCGACGGGTCCTCCCGCGACGGGATGCGGAGCAGGATGCCGTGGTAGTAGTACTCCAGACCAAAGAGGTGCAGGTCGCCCGTGTTGGTGAGCAGGTTGCCATAGTAGTAGTCCTTGTAGCCGTCGAGGTCGTAGTAGGTGGTGTACAGGCGTCCGCTGTTTTCCAGGAGTTTGACTTTCGAGAAACTGCCCTCCTTGCGGAACATCTCAATGGCCTCCTCGGTGGTGGCTTCGTAGCGCCGGATGTTGATGCGGGCATCGATAAGCTGCTGCATGCGCTGGCGCAGGGCGCTGACATCATCGGGTGTCACGCCGCCATCCTTGGTGATGTCCACATAGTAGCCGTTAGACACAGGGATGTCGATGACGACCTTACACTCTTTCCAGAGGTCGTGGGCCGCCTTGCAAAGTACGAAAAAAAGAGTGCGCGTATAGGCCCGGATACCGCTTGCCGACCGTAGGTCGAGGAACTCGATATCCTTTCTTTTATAGACCCGGTAGTGCATGCCCTCTACCTTGTTATTAACCTTTGCACTGACCGGTCCGTAGTCCATTTCGAGGCCAGACAAAGAAAAAATTTCAGAAAGTGTGCTTCCGATGCTGATATTTAGAGTTTTTTTATTATTTTTGCAACGGATTTTAATTTGCTGTTCCATAGACGTCATGTTTTAGGTGATGGCAAAGGTACAAAATTAATTGGATATAACATCATTAAATGTAAAATATTTATGTCTATTTGGGTTATTTTCACGCTTTTGGGCTCGTTGGCGCTGCTGATGTACGGCATGAAGTCGATGAGTGAGGCGCTGCAGAAGATGGCAGGACCGCAACTGCGACATGTTCTGGGTGCCATGACAACCAACCGCTTCACGGGTATGTTGACGGGTATGCTGGTCACAGCCAGCGTGCAGTCATCGACGGCTACCACGGTGATGACGGTGTCGTTTGTGAATGCCGGCCTGTTGACACTGGCGCAAGCCATCTCGGTGATCATGGGTGCCAACATCGGTACTACGCTGACCGCCTGGATTATGTCTGCCGGTATGTCGTTCAACATTGGTGATCTGGCCTATCCCGCCTTCCTGGTGGGTATCGTCCTCATCTACCAGAAGAAGCACCGCTACATCGGAGACTTTCTCTTCGGCCTGGCGTTCCTCATCTTTGCGCTGGCCACGCTGCGAATAACAGGTACGGAAATGCGCCTGGGCGAGAACCCCGCCGTGCTGGCCTTCTTTGCCTCGTTTGACCCGAATAGTTTCCTGACCACCCTGCTGTTCCTGCTGTTGGGCGGCATTCTGACGTTCTGCGTGCAGTCGTCGGCAGCGGTGATGGCCATCACGATGATTCTGTGTTCCAGTGGTGCCCTGCCCATCTATCAGGGTATCGCCCTGGTGATGGGTGAGAACATCGGTACCACCGTGACCTCTAACCTGGCCGCCATGTCGGCCAATACGCAGGCCCGCCGTGCGGCTCTGGCCCACATGTTCTTCAACGTCTTCGGCGTCATCTGGATACTCTTCGTCTTCCGTCCCTTCATCGACATGGTGTGTGGCTGGGTAGGCTACGATGTGACGATGACCCAGGAGACTGCCGGTGCCGAGGCCTTCCTGGCCAATGCCGCCAAGTTGAGTTTCGTGTTGGCAGCCTTCCATACAGCCTTTAACGTCGCCAACACCTTTATACTCATCTGGTTTATTCCGCAGATTGAGCGTTTCGTCTGCTGGGTCATCAAGCCCAAGAAGGTCGATGAGGAGGAGGACTTCCGCCTGCACTTCATTACTGCCGGCTTCATGAAGACCCCCGAGCTCTCTGTGCTGGAGGCTCAGAAGGAAATCCAACAGTTTGCCGTCCGTATGCAGCGCATGTTTGGTATGGTCCGCGAACTGCTGACGCTCTCCAGCAGCAGTACCAATAAGAAAGACAACCGCGCTGGCGACTTCAACAACCTGTACACCCGCATCGAGAAGTATGAGGGCATCAGTGACAACATGGAGCTGGAGATTGCCAAGTATCTGGAGTCGGTGAGCGATGCCCACCTCTCTGACGATACGAAGGGTAAGATCCGTGCCATGCTGCGTGAGGTCTCGGAACTGGAGAGTATCGGTGACGCCTGCTACAATATGGCTCGCACCATCTCGCGTAAATATAATGGTAAGCAGGATCACTTCATTGATCGGCAGTATGACCACCTGCACCAGATGATGGAGCTCACCGATCAGTCGCTGACGCAGATGAACAAGTTGATGGCCGGTCGCAAGGAGTCGTACGACATCAACCGCTCGTTCAATATCGAGAACGAGATCAACAACTACCGCAACCAGTTGAAGGCCCAGAACATCAACGACATCAACAACCACGAGTACACCTATGCCGTAGGTACCATCTACATGGACCTCATCAACGAGTGTGAGAAGCTGGGCGACTATGTGGTCAACGTCGTCGAGGCCCGCATGGGTACCCGCCAGAAGACATTATAATTTTAATTCAAATACATTTATTTACCTAACAAAAAGTAAAGTAAAGCAATGCGAAGACTATTGTTATTCATGTCAGTACTTCTGACATCCTTTACCATGATGGCACAGGTTACCACTTCTGCACTGAGTGGTAAGGTGTCCTTGAAAGACACCAAGGAGGAAGTAATCGGTGCTACGGTGTCGGTGCTTCACGAACCTTCGGGTACGCGTTACACCGCTGTAACGAACATGGATGGCCGATTCACCATCCAGGGTATGCGTACCGGTGGTCCGTATGAGGTCAGCGTCAGCTACATCGGCTTTGAGACGAAAGTCATCAAGGGCGTGATGCTCCAGCTGGGTGAGACCTACAACCTGCCTGTCTGGTTGACGGAGGATACCAATGAGTTGACGGAGGTTGTCGTCAGCGGACGCGCCACCAAGTTTACAACGGAGAAGACCGGTGCCTCGACGAACATCACCAACCAGATGATTGCCAACCTGCCTACCGTCAGCCGTAGCATCACCGACGTGACGCGCCTGTCACCTTATGGTGGTAACGGCATGAGCTTCGCCGGTAGCGACGGACGTACGGCCAACTTCACCGTTGACGGTGCAAACTTCAACAATAACTTCGGTCTGAGCCCCAACCTGCCGGGTGGTGGTAACCCCATCTCGCTCGACGCTATTGAGGAGTTGCAGGTCGTTGTGTCGCCCTTCGATGTACGCCAGACCAACTTCATCGGCGGTGGTGTCAACGCCATCACCAAGTCGGGTACCAACACCTTCAAGGGCACTGCTTATATCTATCATCAGAATGAGAACATGCGTGGTGACGCCATCGAGCGCGAGCAGTTGGCCGGCAGCCGCACGAAGGACCAGAAGACTACCTACGGCTTCACGCTGGGTGGCCCGATCTTGAAGGACAAGTTGTTCTTCTTTGCCAATGCCGAGATGTCTGTCATCCCCACGGTGACCAACCGCTGGAGAGGCTCTGACGCTGAGAACCCTGCAGATGCCGACAACTATGTGTCGCGCACCACGACAGCCGACCTGCAGGCCGTTTCCGACTATGTAGCCCAGCGCTACGGCTACGACACGGGTAGCTACTCCAGCTTCCCCGCTGACGAGAAGAACCACAAGTTCCTGATTCGTCTGGACTGGAACATCACGGACCGTCACCATCTGGCCCTGCGCTACAACTACACGAAGAACCGTAACTGGGTTACCCCGAACGCCAGTTCAATGGACGGTGGCCCCCGTATGCCCGACGCCCGTATGTCGAATGCCTCCATGTCGTATGCCAACTCGATGTATGCCATGGACAATATCGTACACTCACTGTCGTTCGACCTGAACAGCCGTCTGACGGACAACATCTCGAACCAGTTCCTGGCTACCTACTCGAAACTGGACGACATTCGTTCCTCAGACTCCAGCGAGTTCCCGTTCATCGATATCACGAAGGACAACAACAACTACATCTCTCTGGGTTATGAGCTGTTTACCTGGAACAACGCCGTGCACAATACCGTTTGGAACCTGCGCGACGACGTCACGTGGTATCAGGGTACCCACAAGGTGATGGGTGGTATCAGCTTCGAGCACCAGATGGCTGACAACATGTATATGCGTAATGGTACGGGCTACTACCGCTTCAACATCACTGATGCCATGTACAGCGGTGGCGTGCTCGATGCTTCCAAGCTGTTTAACAGCAACCCCGAAATCGTGGCTCTCACCTATGGTTATGGTGGCGAGACGGAACCTGCCGCACGCGTACAGTTTAATAAACTGGGCATCTATGCTCAGGACGAATGGAACGTCAACGACAAGCTGAAGCTGACCTATGGTCTGCGTATCGACGGTCTGTTCTTCAACAACAAGGACCTGATGACCAACCAGGCCATCTATGACTTCGACTACAATGGCACCCACATTGATACCGGCAAGTGGCCTACCTCTAAGTTCACGCTGTCGCCCCGTATTGGTGTCAGTTGGGATGTCTTCGGTGACAAGAGCCTGAAGGTTCGTGGCGGTACGGGTCTGTTCTCGGGTCGCCTGCCCCTGGTGTTCTTCACCAACATGCCCACCAACTCCAACATGGTACAGTACAAGGGTGTGTGGAACGGCACAGGTTCCAACAGCGGTGCAAAGGCTGACATGACACAGTTTGCTGGAAACATCATGACGGGCACCACGCTGCGCGACTACCTCATCGCCAACAATCTGGGTCCTGCCGACATCTCGCCCGATAAGGGTACTGCCGGTTCTACCATCAATGCCGTGAATCCCGACTTCAAGATGCCGCAGGTCTGGAAGACCTCGGTAGCCGTCGATTACCAGATTCCCGTATCGTTCCCCTTCACCGCCACCGTTGAGGCTATCTTCAACAAGACCATCAACGCGGTGTGTATCTCTGACTGGAGCATCAAGGACGTGGCTGGCTTTGCCCGCCTGAATGGTGTTGACAACCGTGCCATGTATGACGACTTCAAATACACCTATGATGCCAATGGCGTCATCAAGCAACTGCCTAACGCCTATGTGCTCGACAATACCAGCAAGGGTTACGGTTGGTCGTTCAACCTGACGCTCAATGCACAGCCCTTCGAATGGATGAGCCTGATGGCAGCCTATACCCATACTGTCAACAAGGAGTTGACCGGTATGCCTGGTTCCGACGCTTCGTCGGCCTTCACCTACATCCCCACCGTACAGGGCCCCAACCACGTCAGCCTGCACAACTCGCAGTTTGTCACTCCCGACCGTTTCGTGGCCAGCGCTACCTTGCACGACAAGTCCAACAACCACTATAGCATCATCTATGAGACCTGGCGCGGTGGCAACAATACGTCGTACCTCATCACCAACGATATGAACGGTGATGGTTACAACTACGACCTCGCCTACATCCCCACCGATGCTGAGGTGGCTACCAACCAGTTCCGCTTCGTCAGCAATGACGACCGCGACCGCTTCATGGACTTCGTTCACAGCAACGACTACCTGAAGGACCGCCAGGGTAAGTATGCCGAGGCCTACAGCCACTACTCTCCTTGGGTACACCGCGTGGATATCAGCTACAAGCACGACTTCAAGCTGGATCTCGGCAAGACCAAGCACACCCTGCAGGTGAGCCTTGACATGAAGAACGTCCTCAACTTCTTCAACAGCAGCTGGGGTGTCTCCAAGATTGCCAACACCGACTTCAGCACGACGCCGAGCAATGGTGTGCAGTACTCTCGCATCCTGAAGTATGAGGGTGTCGATGCCGATGGCTATGCCACCTTCTCTACTCCCAAGGCCATCAATGGCAATACCACCGTCTGGAAGCCGTACCACAACATCGGCCAGTGCTGGTATGCCTCTGTGGGTATCAAGTATTTCTTCAATTAATTCACTAATAAGCTACAGAAGATTATGAAACTGAGATATATTTCTATGTGTTTCGCAGCCCTGGCCTTGGTGGCTACGAGCTGCTCGGACGAGGAAGAAGCTCGCTATCTGTCGGCTGGTCAGGTGTCCACTTCCTATGTCACCATCAGCCCCGACGGTGGCACAGCCAAAATCACCCTCAATGCCAACGCTGACTGGACGATGGACTACGAGGTGGAGTACGAGACCGACAAGCTGGATCCTGAGAAGGGCAAGGTCAACTACATCGAGAAGGCTACCCAGCTGACGATGAAGAACGACAAGGTGGATAACACCTGGATCACGGTGTCTCCCGCCAATGGCGGTGCCGGCACGACGGAAATCTCGTTTACGGCTCCGGCCACGACCAACGACCGCCAGTCCACGCTGAAGATCAAGATAGGTGACAGCTACCAGACCCTGGTTGTCTCGCAGAAGGCTGCCGCCTCTGAGCTGCCTCTCAGTACCGTGGCTGACGTGGTGAAGAACGGTACCGATGGCAAGACTTACCGTGTCAAGGGCTCGTGCAACAGCATTGCCAATACGAACTACGGTAACTGGTATATGACCGATGACGAGGGTAACTCCCTGTATATTTATGGTACGGTCGATGACTCTGGCGCCAACAATTGGAGCAGCTTCAATATCGAGGTGGGCGACATCGTGACAGTGGAAGGTCCGCGTACCAACTACAACGGTACCATCGAGTTGGTGAATGCCACGTTCATCAAGGTCGAGAAGGCCCTGCTAGCCAGCAAGGAGACTGCCAAGACCATCGAGAAGGCTGCCTCTACCTTCACGCTCACCATGACGCAGAAGGGCGAGACCATGCAGTTCTCTGTGGACGACAACTGCGACTGGTTGAAGTTCAATCCCAGCGGATACTCTGTCAACGACAAGGGCGATTATGTGTTCACCCTGGAGGCCACGGAGAATACGACTGGCGCTACCCGTAAGGGCACGCTCTACTTCAACAGCACCAAGGGCAAGAGCAGCACACGTCTGCCTATCACCATCACGCAGCTTGCCACTGTGTCGGAGGCTAATGTAACTATTGCCGCCCTGAGGGCCAAGATTACCTCTACCAACAAGAAGAGTCCTGATGCTTTCTTTGTGGAACTGAAGGATGCCATGGTCAGCTTCGTCAGTGGCAGCAACTTCTTCATTGAGGATGGCACGGCAGGTTTGACGCTCTATAACAGCGAGCTGAAACTGAAGGCTGGCGACGTCATCACTGGTAAGGTGTGGGGTAGCGGCTATCAGTACAATGGCGTTCCGCAGGCTACGGAGTTCCACTACGAGTTGGCCGAGGTGACCAGCGGAGCAACAGTGAAGCCCACTGTGGTGACACTCGCAGAACTCACAGCTGATCCCAACAAGTACATCAGTCGCTTCGTGCGCCTGGAGAATGCCACCGTGGCTACTGCCATCGATGTCAACTACACGGCCGTGACGAGCGCAGGCAGCGTGACCGACGGTACCAATACGGTGGCTCTCAGCCATCAGAGCACGGGCACCTATAAGCAGAAGAACATGACGAAGGACGACAAGGGCACCAAGATGTACTACTACTTCCAGGCAGCTCAGGGCGCTACCGTCAGCTTCAATGCCGTTCCCACGCTCTACAAGGGTGCTGTTCAGCTGAATATCTACAAGGCTGATTGGCTGAAGTAATCACGCGTACATTATTTATATATATATGTCCTACTTCTTTTCATCAGAATCAGTATCAGAAGGCCATCCCGATAAGGTGGCCGACCAAATCAGTGATGCCATTCTGGATCAGTTTCTGGCTTACGACCCGCATGCCCGTGTGGCATGCGAGTCGTTCGTCACGACTGGCCAGGTGGTCATCATGGGCGAGGTGCGCAGCGAGGTGTATATCGACCTGCAGACCATTGCCCGCAATACCATCAAGCGTATAGGCTATACCAAGGCCGAGTACCAGTTTGACGGCAATTCCTGCGGAATTCTCACGGCCATCCATGAGCAGAGCGAGGATATCAACAGGGGCGTGGATAATGGCAATGAAGACGAACAGGGTGCCGGCGACCAGGGTATGATGTTCGGCTACGCCACCAACGAGACGGAGAGCCTGATGCCTGTGTCGCTCGACCTGGCACACCTGCTGATGCGTACGCTGGCTGAAATCCGCAAGGAGGGTCGCGAGATGACCTATCTGCGTCCCGACGCCAAGAGCCAGGTGACCGTACAGTACAGTGATGCTGGTATTCCCGAGCGCATCGATACCATCGTCGTCTCTACCCAGCATGATGACTTCGACAGCGACGACGAGCGCATGTTGGCCCGCATCCGCGAGGACGTCATCAACATCCTCATCCCGCGTGTGAAGGCCAAGATCCACTCGCAGAAGGTCCTCGACCTCTTCGGCGACGACATCAAGTACTACGTCAACCCCACGGGTAAGTTTGTCATTGGCGGTCCCCATGGAGACACTGGTCTCACGGGCCGTAAGATTATCGTAGATACCTATGGTGGCAAGGGCGCTCATGGCGGTGGAGCCTTCTCGGGTAAGGACTCGTCGAAGGTGGACCGCTCAGCAGCCTATGCCGCACGCCATATCGCCAAGAATATGGTTGCTGCCGGTGTGGCTGACGAGATGCTGGTGCAGATTAGCTATGCCATCGGTGTGGCCAAACCCATGAACATCTATGTCAATACCTACGGACGCTCACATGTCAATATGACCGACGGCGAGATTGCCAAGAAGGTCGAGGAACTCTTCGACCTGAGGCCTAAAGCCATCGAGCGCACCCTGAAGCTGCGCCAGCCGATGTATGTGGAGACAGCAGCCTACGGACACATGGGGCGCCAGTCGGAAGTGGTGAAGAAGACCTTTACCAGCCGCTACCACGAGACGAAGACCATCGATGTGGAACTCTTCACATGGGAGAAGCTGGATAGGGTAGAGGACATCAAACGCACATTCGGATTATAAGGCGTGGCATCGCAAGACACGATTATATTGCCGCAGTATTACAAAGAGGGGTTCTTTTCGAAGGACACCCTCTTTCATCCTGAATTGCCTGTAGGCCACTATGGTACGGCAGGCGAACCAGTGCCCTATACCGTCCGTAACAACGACGCAGTCACCATTCTGCTCCTCGCGGCTTTCATGTTGGTGGTGATCTTCTATTCCAAGATGCGTGAGTCCATTGCGCGCCAGACGCGCCGCTTCTTCTATCCGGGCTCCAGTGACACCTTCGACCTCGGACAGACCTCCGGCGAGATCTGGTTCCAGTTGTTCCTCCTGCTGATGGATGCCATCGCGGTGACTCTGCTGTTCAATATGTACACCACCCGTTTTATCGGCACCACTTTCGCATTGCCCTCTCACTACTATCTGATAGGAATCTTCCTGGCCGAGACACTGATTTACTTCGGGGGAAAGTTCTTACTCTATTCGCTGGTGAATGCCACCTTCTTTGATAGTAAAAGAAATGGACAATGGATAGCCTCTCTCCTCTATATCTCCATGCTGGAGGCGGTACTCATTTTCCCGATAATGCTGGTGGATGGCTATTTCGAAGTGGGGCCACAAAATGTAGAAATATATTTCGTTATTGTGCTTATAGGTGTTAAAATACTCACCATTTATAAGTGCTATGTTATCTTTTTTCGTCAAAGTGTCGTTTATTTGCAAATTATTTTGTACTTTTGTGCGCTCGAAATAGTACCTATGGCTTTGCTCTGGGGAATATTGAACGTTACAGCGAATAGTTTGAAAATAAATTTTTAGGACAGATGATAAAAAAGATATTGGTTTCGCAGCCGAAACCGTCCAGTGAGAAATCACCCTACTACGACATCGCCGAGAGATATGAGGTAGAGTTGGTGTTCCGTCCCTTCATCAAGGTGGAGGGTCTCACTGCCAAGGAGTTCCGCGCCCAGCGCGTGAATATTCTCGACTATACGGCCATCGTTTTTACCTCACGTCATGCCATCGACCACTTCTTCACGCTGGCCAAGGAGCTGCGCGTGACTATTCCCGAGGACATGAAGTACTTCTGTGTGACGGAGACTATTTCGCTGTATATCCAGAAATACGTGCAGTACCGCAAACGCAAGGTATTCTTCGGTACTACTGGCAAGATTGATGACCTCATCCCCACGATGGCCAAGCACAAGACCGAGAAATACCTCGTGCCGATGAGCGATGTCCATAATGACAGCGTCGCTCAGATGCTGGACGCCAAGAAGCTGAACCACCACGAGTGTGTGATGTATCGCACGGTGAGCAACGACTTCACCCCCGAGGAGGTGAAGAACTTCGACTACGACATGCTCATCTTCTTCAGTCCCTCAGGTATCGAGTCGCTGACGAAGAACTTCCCCGGCTTCCAGCAGGGTGATATCGCCATAGCCACCTTCGGTCCCGCCACCGCACAGGCCGCCCGTGATGCCGGTCTGCGCCTGGATCTGGAGGCTCCTTCCGAGAAATACCCCTCGATGACGGGTGCCCTGCAGCATTTCCTGCTGGAGCAAGAATAACACATCCTTTTTTCGATTGTCAGTGGACAGGCAGGGAGGTACGGTTCAACGGCTCACGTTCCACAAGGAGGAGCGCATGGTCAGTCGGGCGCTGATAGAGACGCTGTTCAGTGGGAGCCGTTCCATGATGGCCTTTCCTGTGCGTATGGTCTATATGACGAAGGAGCGCCAGGTGGGTGACGAACCCCTTCAACTGCTGATTAGCGTCCCCAAGAAATTCTTCAAGCTTGCCGTGGACCGCAACCGCGTCAAGCGTCAGTTGCGTGAGGCCTTCCGCCACCATAAGCAACTGCTCTACGACACACTGCCCGAAGATAAGTGCCTCCTTCTGGCTTTCGTCTGGCTCTCTGACCAGCACCAGCAGTCTGCCAGAATCGACGAACGCGTCCAGGGACTACTCCAACGTCTTGCCGAGAAGTTATGAGACAGTTCCTACATGCCCTTTCCCGCCTACTGGTATGGCTCTTGCTGCTTCCCATCCGTTTCTACCAGATAGCCATCTCTCCGTTGCTCGGTCCGTCATGCCGCTTTACGCCGACGTGTAGCGAGTATGCTCGTCAGGCTCTCCTGAAACACGGGCCCTTCAAGGGACTTTGGCTGGCCGTGTGGCGCATCCTGCGCTGCAATCCCTGGGGAGGCTCCGGCTACGACCCCGTACCCTGAGGTATCAGTAAACGACAAGTAACTAAACAATAAGAAACAATATGAAGAAGATAATGATGGCCCTGATGCTGTGGCTGCCTCTCGGCCTGGCAGCGCAGAATACGTGGGAGATGACCGAAGAGGAAGCAACCACCACCAACCCCGACCAGAAATATCTGGCTGGCGCCGTGCCCGAGGTGGATGGCAAGGTGGTGTTCCACACCGTGGTGGAAGCTCCTGGCAAGAAGGCCGCGGAGGTTTTTGCTATCTGCAAACAGTATTTGCAGAAGATGACGAAGGAGAAAAACCAGATGGAACAGAGCCGCATCGTCTTGGATGACACTCTGCGCTACCAGGTGGGAGGCACCTTTACGGAGTGGCTCGTCTTCAAGTCGTCGGCCCTGATGCTGGACCGTACGAAGATGACCTACAACCTCATCGTGCGCTGTGAGGACGGCCAGGCCGACATCACCATGTCTCGCATCCGCTACCTCTATGAGGAGGAGCGCAATGCGCAGCGGATGACCGCCGAGGAGTGGATTACCGACAAGGAGGGTCTCAACAAGAAACAGACCAAGCTGGCACCCCTCTCCGGCAAGTTCCGCCGCAAGACCATCGACCGCAAGGACTACCTGTTCCAGAAATTTGCAGAACTCTTAAAATAACCCCTTCGTATGTGACTCAACGGGAGTGGGGCGTATAAAAACGAAAGAGGAGTGACCAGAACGTCACTCCTCTTTCGTTGTCCAAGGCGGAAATTTGGTGGATTTTTCCCGTACCTGGCATTATCTCAATGGAAGTCAGTCTTTTACGCGTTTGCTATTGTACCGCAGTACCTCTTTCCTCTAATTGTCTCATAATCAATCTGCTTGCAAAGGTAGGCATTTTTTAACAAATCACCAAATATTTCTACAGATTTTTTCAGGAATAATATCTGGGGCCATATACCTTATTATATATATAAAAAGTTGCCGCCGTCACATTTTGGCAAAGTAAATGGCAATACTATTGTCGTTTACAACTCCGTTATATGCTATGCCAAAAGTGACCCTAAACTTCTGGCCATTTATAGTGGCAACGCATATCTTCCCATTATCACCTTCTTGTATTACCTCTGCTGAATAGCGTTTTATCATCTCACTCCAAAGATAATCGAACTTCTGCTGAGAATAATGCAAATATTCCATGCTGGAGCTAACGAGTTTATTGAGCATAATGTTGTACACTATACCAACTTCTTCCTGTTTGTTATTGAAAACCAATGCATAGCCACTATTGCTGCCAACAGGGTCCTCCATTATGAATAGTGGATATTTCTCAGCCATATATGTCTTCACCTCTTCCGGAGTGGCATTCATTATCAGAAATGGCTCATATAGCTTCCACTCCGTTTTCTTTCCATCGGGATTATCCACGGGTGAAGTCACACCGTCATCATCACCGCCGCAGGCAGTGAATGTCATGCATACTGAGGCCATCATGGCCAGCATCATCATTTTCGAAATAAAAGTCTTTTTCATAAACATTTGTTTGTTAGTCATTAAAGCCACCCTGGGCGAGGTGTCGCGGTTCCTCGGTGACCAGAATGGCATTCTTATTATTGTTTTATATTTCAGCTGTGAGTCGCGACCCATCACAGGTTGAGTTATAGACATACAAAAAGCCCGCAACATACCCACGTATGGATATTTTGCGGACTTTTCGTTTTGCAGCTTTGCACGGCGCAACCCATGCAACAGTCATATGTCTTTGGAGCTTCTTCCGTTCAATTTGCATGGGTGGCCAGCAGCTATGCTGTACTCCAACTGGTGTTGGCCTTTTACCGTCCGGGGCTTCACATTTCGTCGCCTTCGACCTTTTACCCCTTGGGGAGTGCCTCCAATTCCCACGCTGCAAAGGTACGAAAAATGACTGATAAAAAAAAGAAAAAAGGAGGCAAATATCCCAACGAAATGTAAAGTTAACACCTCTTAATAATCTTCAGCCAGTGGCTGGCAACTGTCAAGAAGTGTTTAATGGCAGTTTGACTACGTCTTGGTAGCTTACCGTGACTTACGTCTCCATTGGCTTTGCCTCTGACTTTGTGCAGGTCGCATCATTTTAGCTGCCATGTCGAAGCATTTCCGTTTCCAGGCATCGTCATTGTCATTAGGGTCACGTCCGCAGTCGCCTCCAGGACTGCCACCACCGCCGTGACTGACGGCATAGCTGGTGGCTTGATCGATATATCCCAAGAACAGTGCCGCTGCCACGGCAGATATTTCTGCTGCATGCTCTGTCATTTCCTCCATGCCAGAATCCCGGAAGAAATCACTAATAAGGGTTTGCGTCCGTTCGTCCATCTTTGATAATAGTTCCTTCAATCCAGCGGCAAAAGAAGTGCTAACCTCTTGGAAGTTCTCGAAGCCGATGGACTGCATGTCCCTGAGTATCGATGGCTCTGCTTCCGGTTCGAGGTTGTTGACGATGGTGCGTTTCAGCATATCGCTCTTTTTCTCCAGTTCAGCGTAGTGCCCTCCCATATTATACAGCTGAGTTTCTAACTCCTTGATTTGTTGTTCGATTTCTTCCAGCATACTCTGCCTGCTCGCCATCTGCTCTTCGACCTCTTCTTCTTGTTTTCTCAGCTTCTTCCTTAGCTCATTGAGATGGTGGGCTTCCTCCTTGTTCATGTGTTTCCGACGCTTCTGTTCCTCTTCAGGCAGCTCTGCTATCACGTCACCTCGCTTCAAGCCCCATTTTATTCCTACATGCTTATAGTACTGCGTATGCAGATCTGACAACTTCTCTTCACGTTCCTTCAGGTTCTTTCCGAAGTATGTCCCGTAGCTGATGGTACGCACTGTTCCACGAACGTTGGGACGATATTCTTTTTTCTTTTCATCAGACAGTTCCTGGTACTTCTTATCTGATATCTTGATGACCTCACCAATATGCTTTCCTTTGGTATAGGTCACAGGGTTGCCGTCGGCATCCACCTTATGGTAACCACCACCCCTACCACGCTGCTGCATGACAGCCGTCGGTACAACCTTGCAGTGTATGTGTGGTGCGGTCTCGTCAAGATGAACATCGAAGCCGATGATATTTTCCTCTCCATACATCGAGCAGGCGAACTTGTATGTATCCATCGCCCATTCCTCGATGGCTGGCAGTCTCTTCACGTTCCAGTTCTTCCACTCCTGAGGGTTGCGTGTGTAATCCACTTCCTGGTCACCAAATGCAATGCGCTGCATGTGCTCGGTGCTGCCAGAGAAGATGAGTCCGGCATATGTATTCTGCTGGTTGGTCGCTCCGTCCTTGTACTGCCTGAAGTCAACTTTTTTCAATGCGTTCAAATAGCGGAAATACATAGACTCCTCCTGACTACCAAGGGGGACAATCTGGCCTTTGACAATCTCAAAGTTCAGCCCCCTCCGTGACCAATCATAGTTGTTGAAGGGTTTCTCATTCATGTGGCGATAGGATTTTTCATCCATGCCGCGTCTCTCATTTTCATTTGCCTCACCTTTGCTGAGACCTTTGCCATGTCTGGCATCTGCTACACCTTTTGCCATATCTTTATGTTATTAGTTGTTGTTCCGTTATAGGGTCCAGGGGGCCTGGCGAGAGTTCTTAGAGGCCGGGCCTCTAAGCGGGGCGGTGCAGGGGGAGGGTCACCCCCTTGCCGAGGTTCCAGAGGGCGAGTAGCCCTTGGCCTAATGGGGTATTTTTCGGAGTTTGCGGAGCGAATTTCGCAAAAATCCCATATTAGGCTCTGTAGTTTTTCTGAAAAACTACCTTCGACGGTGAGGCGAAGTTACGATATCTCTGGGCACTGACCAAGGATATCCGTAGTTTCTTCGTTATTTAACACGTTATTGATTGCCGGCGATCGATAACGCCTTGTGTTTCGTGAATCGGGTAGTTCTGGAGTGCTATAAGTAGTCTCTTCATCACCTCTGAAGGATGAGTGGTGGAGAGATTATAGATGTTAGTATGACACCTGTTTACAGAGGATCTTAGAGGGGTGAGATTTACGGTCTTATCGTGAAGTGGTCTGGATGGTTCCTTCTTCTATTTTTATGAGGTAATTACTTTTTCTTTATACTTCTATTTTTTATGAGGTAATTACTTTTTAAGGGGAGTATTACATAGTAGTTGATAGTTTCCGTGTAGCCTATTTACATGTCAATATTTTTGCTTTTCTCTTCCTTGTATCTTTTTTCCCACCAGTCCTTCATTTTATGAACTCGCTCGAGTCTTCTCGTTAGCTCCCTGACTTCCTCCTTCAACTGCTCGTTCTGCTCGATGAGCTGCTGTTTCTCCTGGCTGTTTCCATTGATATTCTTGGCCAGTTCCTCTAATGCCCAGAGCACCATGGGCGCTCGCTTACCTTTGACCTTGTCGGGCATTTGGTTACGTATTTCGACACTTGCCAGAATCTCGTCTATCCAATCCAGGTCTGTATCTTTTTTGAAGGTTATTGTCTTTGCCATATTCTTACTTTTTATGTATAAGATAGTCGTTGATATCCTTGTATGAGGCGTACTTGTTGCTTATGTCCGTTGCCGTTGGCACCTCGGACATGATGCGCTGCGTGGCCTCTCTGCCTCCCTGGTCGTTGTCGAGGGCGAGGTAGATTCTACCTTGTATGCCCTTCAGCACCTCGATGGCTGCTGGAGCATTGACGATGCTGTTAAGCACTATGTAGTTATGCTTCGCGCCGCCTGTCAGTGTTGCCCAGCTGAGCATATCTATGAAGCCCTCCAGGACAACTATAGCCGCGTCCTGAAGTGTGAGGTGGGTGGTTATGCCTTTCGGGCTTGTTCCGCCTTTAAACATGCTACTGCGCAGCTCGTAGCCGCCTTCGTCGTTGGCATAAGCCAGTGCGTATAAGTACCGGCCATCGTCCACCTCCTTGAAGCTGTACCTTGCCTCTTTGAGGAACTGCTTGGCTATATTCAGGTCTATCTTGCGCTGGTAGAGGTAGGCGAATAGTCCAGGTGACTGGAGCTTGACCACCTCGAACTTGGTGAAGCGTTGCTCTTTTTTCTTTTCCCCGTCTGATAGTGGCTGGGAAAAAGAAGAAGATAAGGGTGCCTGCCGCTCCAGCTCCTCGCATGCACGCCGGACATCGCTTGTGTTCAGGCATCGCATCACGAGGTCAATAACACTACCATGATGACCTTTCGCCAGGTCATGCCATCCTTTTCCGTTGGCTGTGACTGACAATGAGGGATGGGTGTCCTCTCTCCATGGGACATGGAATAGATAGCCGTTCCTGGTTTTCTTTACTGGCTGCCCCAGATAGTCCAGGCAGGTATATTTCTCTTTGATTTCCTTGATATTCATATTTTTGAATGAACATTAAAAAAAATGGTCACAAAAGTCACTTTTTGTAACTAACTATAAACCAACCATTTACACAGGACTTTTTCCGTGACTTTTATGTGACTTTTTTTGAAAAAGTCACAGACCACAATAGATAGAATATAACAGAAAGTCACAAAAGTCACATAAAAGTCACGCTCTAACTGCTTGATAATCAGCCTATGTGACTTTTGTGACTTTTGTGACTTATTTTTCTGAAACAATTTCATAAAAGCTAATAAACGACTCTCTTACTTTCTATCAATTCCTTAGTAATCGTGAATGCTTTACCCGGGTCGTTGGGCTTCACCATCACTTGTTCGCCATCGAATATGAAGTGCTTGTGTCTGACGTTTTTCTTCGATGCTTTAAGTTCCCATGAATGTAGGATACTTCTTATTTCGAAAGTTGACACCTCACGTTTGTCTTTTTCTGAGAAGGACACGGAGGTTTTTATTGTTGTCACAAGCTCGAGTGCGGTGAAAGACACACTGCGGATACTCTCGCTTTCCATCAGTTCGCCAAGCATTTCAATGAGGCTTCTTTCGATAGACGATTTACTGCCATTAACAATCTTCCACCATGCATTTGTCCGAAAGTCCTCTGGACGGAACCACAATCGGTTCTCTCGTTCCTTAGACATCTGGCGATGCCGAAGGAACCACAGGAAAGCAGGTATCTCCTTCTTACACTCCGAAAGAATGTCTATACCTTCCTCTTCTTGAGGTAAAGTAGGTATTTGCCGGACCCAGAATCGAGTGTCATCTGGCTCAATCTTCACTGGTGATACTTCATCGTTCGAGCAAATGATGACCTTGACGTAGTTATTTACGAGCTTCGGGTCTTTACCCTTACCCTCTGAAGGCAATTTTTCAGCCGTTACTGCATTCTTGATCTTAGCCGACTGTTTTCGCTGTTCCTTGCTGTCACTTTCTTGCTCTTCCACGTACACGATGAGTTTCCCTGTCCAGTAAGAATTAAATCGCGACTCAAAGATGGCTGTAGTGAGAGGCAAGGCGTTAGCCCCAAATATTGCCTGTATAAGCTTGCAGAAAGTTGACTTACCCGTACCGGTCTTCGTGCTGACCAGCAGTAATATAGGAAGAGGGTGAAGCGGATTGATATAAAGCAGTTGAAAGTAGTCCAGCCCCATTTCGAATTGCTCACCGAATATATGTCTGATAATCTGTTCTATGTTTATCCAAGTTCCTTCCTCGGGGACATGCATAATAGGACGGTAGTCGTTGTAGAACCTGTCACCGATAGCATTTGTTATACATTCTGCGTAATCTACATGAGAAGGTATATTTGTCCGTGCGAGATACTGTGGAGCTACATCAAGTACCATCCTTACTATCTCCTTGGAGTACGGATGCCCATCAGTATCTATCATTACTTTGGGATTCACTGGGTATAATTCTTCCTGCTTCGTAATGGGGTCGATGGATTTTTTGTACCATTTCCCTCCTATGCAAAGGTATTGCTTGGCTATTTCGTCAATCAGTTGCTTATCAATAATTTCCATAATAAAAACAATTTAAGCGGTTCAAAACTAAAATTTTTGAGAAAAAATTTGGAGGACTCGTTTTTATTATGTACCTTTGCACCAGACATTTGGGATGCAAAAGCACACAGCTGCTCCTGGCTCCGAGTTCTCCGAGACTTGGAGCTTCTCATTTTTATGGGGGTCTTGTTCTTTCCATATCGTTTTATTTAAGATGTGATGATCCAACCTTAACGGGTGTGGTAATGCGTACTCGCTGCCGCTTGGGCTTCTGCTCAGCGACAGAAGGTGTCACCTCTGCAGTCTGAGCGACAGCTTGTGTAACTGGTGTAAGGGCATCCAGGAACTTGCGACGCTTGTTACGGCGGTGTCGGAGATATTTCTTGAGCCTCTTAGAAAGCGTGGCAGGGTCTGCCTTGGGCTTGGCCTGACCTCTCTTCATCTGTTCCTGATGGCTTTTCATAGTGTTCTGCACCTTTTCTATCAGGAACTCGGCAGAGTCCTGTTCGCGGACAAACACCGGATGCAGGAAGTTCTTTACTTTCTGAAAGAAATCGCTGTCATCACCGACATGTACGGCAATGCGATACTTCGGTATATACAGGTCAATGTGGATGCCTTTGCCGGCATGTACAACATCTTCCTGGTACTTGACCTTGTTCTCATCCAGCCATGTCTTCAGGGCTTCTATCTTCTCGTTACTCATACCTTTTTCCTTTTACTCGTTATATTATATCATCGTCTGAACTTCCAGTAGGACATCGCCGACATCTTCCGGGCTTACCAGCCAGGGAGACAATCTCCAGTGCTTGCAGCAGAACTGCAGTAGCACTCGTTGACAGTCATCATTTGTCAGTTCGATGACAGGCTTTGAAGCAATCTCCTTTATCCAAGATTCTTGCTTTATGGCCTTTCTTATGTCTTTTCGCCGAAACGTTGCCATACCTTCAGAGCTTCTAATCCTTTTTCTTTTTATAAGTTATTTGTTTTAAAAGGTGGGAGGGAGCAGCGGGTGCTGGCATCCCGTCCCACACACAATACGACCCATGAAGTTAGGGGGTGTATGTCTCTACCGTCCAACCGGAGGGAACACCATGGACTCCTGTCACATCCCATGACGCAGCACTGTTCTTCACGAAGGTTCCTGTTGCCTTCACGCCACTTACCCAATTGGATGTGTAAATCGATGACGGGGTGGTAGTGAAGGCGGCCTTGATATAGCTGAGGTTACTGCAACCGTTGAACATGTAGTCGTAGCAGGCGCTCACCAGTGTGGTTGCGGGCAGCTCCGGGGCGGTGGTCAGGCTGGTACAGCCGTTGAACATATAGTGGTAGCAGGCGTTTGCCAATGTGGTTGCTGGGAGCTCCGGGGCAGTGGTCAGGCTGGTACATCCGTTGAACATATAGTCGTAGCAGGCGTTTGCCAATGTGGTTGCAGGCAGCTCCGGGGCGGTGGTCAGGCTGGTACAGCCAGAGAACATGTACTCGTAGCAGTCTGAAGTCAGCGTCGTGGCTGGGAGCTCCGGGGCAGTGGTCAGGCTGGTACATCCGTTGAACATCCTGACGAAGCAGTAGTCCGCCAATGTGGTTGCAGGCAGCGCCGGTGCGGTGGTCAGTCCCGTGCATCCGTTGAACATATTGCCGTAGCAGCTATACGCCAATGTGGTGGCGGGCAGCTCCGGGGCGGTGGTCAGACCTGTGCATCCGTTGAACATGAAGTAGTAGCAGTAGGTCGCAAGGGTCGTAGCGGGCAGCTCCGGGACAGCAGTCAGAGAGGTGTTGCCGCGGAACATGTATTGGTAACATCTACTCGCAAGGGTCGTAGCAGGCAAAATCAGATTCGTTGCCACTCTTATTTTACAATTATTGCCTGATATTTTTGAAGTTTCACTGATCACACCTGGTACAGGAACAACCGTATTATATCTATCAGCATCGAATAACCTCTCAAACATGTAATCATTAGAAATTGTCGTTATGCCGGAGAAATCATCCCCACCACGAAGGGACATGATATTGCCAGACACGTCAAATATACCCGTTGAAGTAAATTGCCCCATTCCATAATAGTTCTCAGGGGTAATCACCATGTTGTTCTTCCACATCACCTTATTTCCTGCCGTCACAGTAGGCGTTGAACTGCCAGCTGACAATGCCGTCCAGGTTACACCTTCATCAAGACTGTAGGATAAACCAGCCTTACTGAACGAGAAGGTACCATTCTCAACGGCTGTGAACGTCAGGTAGTGCTCTGCTGGCTCGGCGACATACGACAGGTAACGGCCACTGTTGACCTTGACGGTGGAAGCGCCGACCTGCACGTCGGTATTCGGCTTGACAAGGACGTACTTCTTAGTACCCATTGTATAGGGAACATAACCCTTCACGTCACTGTCATAGCCGTTATACAGGATGATAAGTCCCTTCTTGTGGTCAAGCATGAACTTCGCCGTGTTGGTACCGGACAGCGATCCCTGGGCAATCATCAGGTCAGAGGCACTGTAGTTCGCCTTGGTGCTCTGGTTCGTCAGGTGGAACTTGTTGCTGGCATCAGCGATGAAGGTAGCAAACTGGTTGTCAACACCCGAAACAGCAAAGTTCGGCGTGTACGGACTCTCGACATACGGATAGTATGCGTAGTAGCTCCAGTCGGGATTGAACGGCACGGGGATTGCCGTTGACCAGGAGCCGCCGGACTTGGCAAAGCGCACGTTATCACTCATGACGTTACCGCTGGCATCCACGGCATACAGCCCCAGGGCATCACCGTCTTCAAAGGTGGTGGACAGGCCGGAATAGCTGGCACGTGTGTCACCGCTGCCGTCGGCAACCTCTATCACTAAGAAACTACCAGCAGGCTGCTGGCTAACTACTTCGCGCTCTTCTGAGCACGCTGTGAGTGCCATCATAATCAAGCAGCTCACCAAATAAAACAATTTCTTCATAGTTCTACTCTATTATTATATTATATATTATAGCTTTCTACCTTGGTTCTTAGGATGCTCCTTGATGTACTGGAGCGTGTCCGTCAGCTTCTCGAACTGTTCGTTTGTAAGCCGTGGTCCCTCATAGCCGTGTTCATTATAGCGTAGTGCACGGGCTATCTGAGCGGCAAATACCGTGCGGTTGTGCTCAGAGAATGACGCACCGCCGAAAGACCACATGATGCCTTTCTCCACACGCTCCTCATGGTCGTTGAAATACTCCTCGTAGGCATCCTGCAGCCACTTATAGCCCTTGTGAGGCCCTTCACCTGTGGCATGCTGCCTGGCATAGTCCAGGATCTCTGCCCATTTCTTATCAGTTCTTGCATCCATATCACTATTATTATGGGTTATTACTATCGTTTTCAGGATGGGGTCGTAATTCTCCACGTCGTCGAACTCATCCTGCTCCAGGCAGCGAACGCAGAAGCGTACCTCGTCTTCCGGCCTGCGGAAGTTGTTCATCGACTGGCACATCTCATCGGCAGCGGTATAGTCCTCGCCGTATTCGTCCACAAAGCGCGTCTTGGCAACCTCAGAGTGCTTGTATGGATGAGAAATCTCAAATATGCAGTAATGCTTCATAGTCATACTAATTTATCTTCAATCTCATTCACAGCCTTCACCACCGTCTCGGGATGGAGCTTGGCATATATACGGCGCAGCACCTTGGTGTCAGACCAGCCACCGACCTTGGCGATGACATCCATTTCCACACCGGCATTCAGGAGCATCGTGGCTCCCGTATGGCGCGCCCAGTGCGTGGTGACGTGAATGCCGAGACCGGCAGCGTCAATGACCTCCTTCAGTGCCTTGTTGTACTGCTGATTGGTCATCACGCCCTTCCTGGCCTTGTTCTTCGTTGTCAGTGCGGCAGGCAGATGGCCATCGTACTTGTCGAGGATTTCTTTGGCAGGACGAAGAAGCGGTATCTGATAGTCTTTGCCGGTCTTGCCTCGGCGGCCAAAGATCATCTCCTTGCCATCCACCACCCTGACCTTGTCAAGGGAGAAGGAGGCCAGGTCAACATAGGCCATACAAGTGAAACACTGGAACACGAAGAGGTCTCTGACCCTGTCAAGCCTCTTGGTAGGCATTTCAGCGGCACGAATCTGCTTCAGCTCCTCGGAAGAGAGGTACTTCTCGATGCTCTGACTGTCATCACCCTTGTCTATGCGTATGCGGTCATACGGGTTGTATGTCATCAGATTCTCCTTTTGAGCATCCCTTATGAAGGTATTGAGGAACCTGTGATAGTTGACCCAGCGGCTGCTGGCCATCATCTTCTTTTTCTGGAGATAGCGGTCGAGTTCCAGGACGGTATGCTCGTTCACGTCAGAGAAGAGACGGAACTTACCGTAATCGTCGAGGAAATTATAGAAGCGGTCGTAGGCTTTCTGGCGGAGAGGGCTTTGCCCATGCTTATGTATGGGAAGACGACCCTTGACGAAGTCGGGGAACGTTCCGGCCTTCTTACGCTTGGCATCCAGACGTGCAGGTACGGCGAAGATGTCTATATGTCCATCGTCTATCATGTCATAGAGAACCTGGCGTACCTCGTTCATCAGCTTGTCAAGGGTCTTGTTCAGGATAGTGGCATCTATCCGGTTGATGACACGCTGATAGCGGGAGTCCCACTCCTTCGGGTACACCCGAATGCCGGTAGACATATACTTCTGCCTATTGTTATAGGCGAGGCGTATCTCTATCACGGCATCACTGGTCTGTGAGGCCTTCCCGTACCTATTATATATATAGGCGATATTCGGCTGCCGGATGACACTCATTCTATTATTGGGTTAGGGATGAGATAATGTCCTTCTTACGGAAGAGGATGCGACCTTGGCCATGCTGTCCGATTTTGATGTGGGGAAATTTGTCTTTGATCTTCCTCATGTATTCCGGGCACACACCTATCATCTCGGCAGCAGCTCTGGAGTCTATCATCTCGTCATCACTGTTGCTCTGCATGACAGTCAGTCTCTCTACTACGCGCACGACTACCTTCTCTGCGAGGAAGTCTGCCAACATATCAAGCTCTTTCTTACTCATATTTTTTCTGTTTTTGGTGCAAACTTAGGTAAAAGAAAAAAAGACATCGAAAAAAAGTGTGCTTTCTTCTTTATTTAACACGTTTTAGATACATCCTATCAAAAACGCGTTAAATTTTAAGGAAAGTACGGGTTTTTACGCTGCTCGGCAATGTCGAGCATTCTCGTATTCATAGGCGATACTGTGGAGTTTTTGTAGCTTTTCCCTGGCCATGGCAAGCATCTTCAGGGCTTCGAACTTCCATTCCGGCTCTTGCCAGTCTCCGTTCTCGTCACACCAGCCCAGGAGGCCGATGTTCTGCATCACGTCTGCCAGGCCGTCCACCTCGACGGCGTAAGACGAGAATTGCCTCATGAGGTCATTCAGCAACTGCTGTTCATCAATCTGCTTCATACGCTTCTAATTTATTTATAATTACCAAACCACATATTTTTCTCACGTCATGTCTCGTGATATCTGATGAGAAAAAGAGGCGATGGATTTTGTATAAATCTAACTATCAGTACGTTAGAAGCGCGAAACGCTGACTGTTAGGCATTAAAAAAGGAAGCCGTATCGACTTCCTTGAGGTGTTCCTGTTGTCCAAGGCGGATTCGAACCACCACAAACAGAACCAAAACCTGTTGTGCTACCATTACACCATTGGACACCGTTTGCTTGGTAAGCGGCTGCAAAGGTAGGAAAAATTTGGCATTCCGCCAAATTTTTCGTCAAATAACTACTTTACTATCAGCAAATAGTAGTTCTTCTTGCCCTTCTGTGCCAGCAGATACTTGCCGTCGATGAGGTCGTCGCTGGTGACGGGACGGTTCTGGTCGGTGAGCTTCTCCTTGTTCAGCGAGACACCGCCGCCCTGCACCATCTTGCGCATCTCGCCCTTCGATGGGAATACGGGAGCTACCGTGGTGAAGAGTTCGATGGCGGACTGCCCCAGTTGCTCCTTGCTGATTTCAAACTGGGGAACACCGTCGAAGACGTCGAGGAAGGTCTGCTCGTCTAAACGCTCCAGGCCTTCCTTCGTTGATTTGCCGAAGAGCAGGCTGCTGGCCTCAATGGCTGCCTCGAGGGCTTCCTTCGAGTGGACCATCGTGGTGACCTCCTCGGCCAGACGATGCTGCAGCACGCGGCGACCGGGGTCAGCCTTGTGCTCCTCGACGAGCTGGTCGATGACTTCCTTCTCCAGCGAGGTAAAAATCTTGATATACCGCTCGGCATCCTCATCGCTGACGTTCAGCCAGAACTGGTAGAACTTATACGGTGTGGTGCGCTTGGGGTCGAGCCAGATGTTGCCGCTCTCGGTCTTGCCGAACTTCTTGCCGTCCGACTTGGTGATGAGCGGACAGGTCAGCGCGAAGGTCTCTACCTCGTTGCCCAGGGTGCGGCGAATGAGTTCCGTACCAGTAGTCATGTTGCCCCACTGGTCGTTGCCGCCCAGTTGCAGCTTGACACCCTTGTGCTGATAGAGGTACAGGAAGTCATAGCCCTGCAGGAGCTGGTAGGTAAACTCGGTGAAGCTGAGACCGTCGCGTGCCGTACCGTTCAGGCGCTGCTGAACGCTGTCCTTGGCCATCATATAGTTGACGGTGATGTGTTTGCCGACTTCACGGGCGAAGTCGAGGAAGGTGAAGTCCTTCATCCAGTCGTAGTTGTTGACCATCTCGGCGGCGTTGGCGTCTTTCGACTCGAAATCCAGGAACTTAGCCACCTGGGCCTTGATGCACTCCTGGTTGTGACGCAGCGTTTCGTCGTTCAGCAGGTTACGCTCCTGCGACTTTCCCGAGGGGTCGCCAATCATACCCGTGGCACCACCCACCAGGATGATGGGTTTGTGGCCGCAACGCTGCAGGTGACGCAGCATCATGATGCCACACAGGTGGCCGATGTGCAGCGAGTCTGCCGTGGGGTCGGTACCCAGGTAGGCCGTCACCATCTCTTTCTGGAGCAGTTCCTCTGTTCCCGGCATCATCTGTGCCAGCATACCACGCCAGCGAAGTTCTTCTACAAAGTTCTTTCTCATGATCTTTTATACCTTATTATATATATAGTCGTATTGAGCGTGCAAAGGTACGGAAAAAAGCGCGAACAGCCAAAGGAAAAGTCAAAAAGAATAGACTATGGAGTGCTTTTAAGTATTAACGTACATTAAAACGTATATCATTTTAGAGAATAGTTCGAAAAAAAGTGTTATCTTTGCACTTGAGAGACAAACTTGGACTAATCAGACGTTATGAAGACCCATTTTGAGATACGCTATGCAGCCCATCCAGAGGATGCCAAGAGTTATGACACTCAGCGCATTCGCCGCGACTTTTTGATTGAGAAGGTCTTTGCCCCGGACGAGGTGAACATGGTATATAGTATGTACGACCGGATGGTGGTGGGGGGTGCCATGCCCGTCAAGGAGAGTCTGCCCCTGGAAGCCATCGACCCGCTGAAGGCCGACTACTTCACGACGCGCCGTGAGATAGGCGTGTTCAACGTTGGTGGCGCCGGCAGTGTCAAGGTCGGTGACGAAACCTTTGAGTTGGACTATAAGGAGGCGCTATATATCGGTCGTGGTGACCGCGACGTGGTGTTCTGCTCGAGGAATGCTGCCAAGCCCGCAAAATTCTACTTCAATTCGACGACGGCCCATGCCGCCTATCCCTGCAAGAAGGTCACCAAGGCCGATGCCGTTGTGGCCCATATGGGTGCCTTGGAGACATCGAACGAGCGCGACATCAACAAGATGCTCGTCAATCAGGTTTTGCCCACCTGTCAGTTGCAGATGGGGATGACGGAGCTGGCTCCCGGCAGCGTATGGAACACGATGCCTGCCCACGTCCACTCGCGCCGCATGGAGGCCTACTTCTATTTTGAGGTCCCGGAGGACCAGGCCGTCTGCCACTTCATGGGCGAGGTCGAGGAGACCCGTCACCTCTGGATGAAAGGCGACCAGGCCGTGTTGTCTCCCGAATGGAGCATTCACTCGGCCGCTGCCACCCACAACTACACGTTCATCTGGGGCATGGGCGGCGAGAACCTCGACTACGGTGATCAGGACTTCTCGAAGATTACTGACCTGAAGTAGTCGTCATCAAGAAACAACGTTATAACCTCATAACACAATACAATTATGCAGAATCCATTTTCATTAGAAGGTAAGAACGCCTGGATTACCGGCGCATCTTACGGTATCGGCTTCAACATCGCCAAGGCTTTCGTGGCAGCCGGTATCAAGAACATTGTCTTTAACGACATCAACGAGCAGGCCCTGGAGCGCGGACTCAACAACTACAAGGAGGCCGGCATCAAGAATGTCAAGGGCTATGTGTGTGACGTGACCGACGAGAACGCCGTCAAGGCTACCGTGGAGAAAATCCACCAGGAGGTCGGCCAGATTGACATCCTCGTCAACAACGCCGGCATCATCAAGCGCATCCCCATGCACGAGATGAAGCGCCAGGAGTTCCAGCAGGTCATCGACGTGGACCTGGTGGCTCCGTACATTGTCAGTGCTGCCGTGCTGCCCGAGATGATGGAGCGCCGCGAGGGTAAGATTATTAACATCTGCTCCATGATGTCGGAGCTGGGCCGCGAGACCGTCAGCGCCTATGCCGCTGCCAAGGGTGGCTTGAAGATGCTGACCCGTAACATCTGCTCAGAGTATGGCGGGTACAACATCCAGTGTAACGGTATCGGCCCGGGCTACATCGCAACCCCGCAGACTGCTCCGCTGCGTGAGCGCCAGCCGGACGGCAGCCGTCACCCCTTTGACAGTTTCATCTGTGCCAAGACTCCCGCAGGACGCTGGTTGGAGCCCGAGGAACTGGGTGGCCCCGCCGTGTTCCTGGCTTCACACGCCTCTGACGCCGTCAATGGCCACGTGCTGTATGTAGATGGCGGTATCCTGGCCTATATCGGCAAGCAGCCCTAAACGTCCAGGAACTGAATAACGAAAGAAGGCTTCCCAATCGGGAAGCCTTCTTTGTGACTTTTTGCTGACAATATTATTTGTTTACAGCCTCTGCAAACTCAGCACCAGCCTTGAACTTAGCAACCTTCTTGGCAGCAATCTTAATCTTCTGCTTGGTAGCGGGGTTGATACCCTCACGAGCGGGCTTCTGAGCAACGGCGAAAGTACCGAAGCCAACAAGCTGAACCTTGTCACCTGCTACGAGAGCGTCCTTAATAGCTGCTACTGTTGCCTCAAGAGCCTTCTTGGCGTCTGCCTTGGTCAGACCTGCACCGGCTGCAATCTGATCGATTAATTCTGTCTTGTTCATAATTTTGTTGTTTTAAAAGTGAAATATTAATAGGTTGTGTAAAAAAACTACCGCAAATATAATTCAAAGTTCTTAAATTCCAAACAAAAATAACAAAAAAATAACTTTTTTCATGAAAAAAACTTCCTCAGACCTGCTTTTTGTGCCTAAAACGAGATATTTTTCGTAATTTTGCGGGCGATAAAGCATTTAGAACGATTATTAGAATTACAGAACGCAATGAATAAGATACCCACGATGACCAAGAACTTGCTCATCATCAATGTTCTGGCATATTTAGCAATAGAGGTCTTCAAGCAGCGTGGCATCGACCTGTCGTCCATGATGGGACTGCACTTCTTCTTGGCCTCCGATTTCCATGTGTGGCAGTTCCTGACCTACATGTTCCTGCATGGAGGCTTTACGCATATCCTCTTCAATATGTTTGCCCTCTGGATGTTTGGTTCCGTCATTGAGCGCGTGTGGGGCCCGAGGAAATTCCTTTTTTATTACATTGTGTGTGGTCTCGGCGCCGGTATCGTCCAAGAGATTGTGCAATATGTAAGCTATGTGGCACAGGGCCTGGAGGCCTATGAGTATGTCGCCGTGAATGGCATGAGGCTCCCCATGGACCAGTATATCAATATGTGGACTACCATTGGTGCCTCGGGTGCCGTCTATGGCATCCTGCTGGCCTTCGGCATGATATTTCCCAATGAACGCATCTTTATCTTCCCCATTCCCGTGCCCATCAAGGCCAAGTGGCTCATCATCGGCTATTTCGCCCTGGAGCTCTTTGCCGCCGTCAACAGTGCCGGTGACGGGGTGGCCCACATGGCGCATATCGGTGGTATGGTGTTCGGCTACCTGCTCATCCGCCACTGGCGGAAGCAGCCCGATACGATGGGAGGCTTCGGACGCAGCTACGGACAGGAGTTCTTTGAACGCCTGAAGCGACAGTATGAGGACCGTAAGCGCGACAGTCGGATGAAGGCCCATCGTACCGAGACGGAGGCCCGTTGGGAGACCGATGAGGAGTACAACCGTCGCCAGCGCGAGGAACAGGAAGAGATTGATGCCATTTTGGACAAGATCCGCAAGAGTGGTTACGACAGTCTGACGAAGGAGGAGAAGCAGAAGTTGTTTAACAAAAGCCACCGGTAAGTGCTTACCCACCTGAAGAAGTTTACAGTCCAGTTGTTGACGGGCGCCAATGTGGCTACCGTCCTCCTGATGTTGCTGGTGGGTTATAGCGACAGGATCTATCCCGCAACGCACCCGCTGGTCTCTATCGTCGGCATGACATTCCCCTTCTTCCTGGCAGTCAACATGGTGTTTCTACTCATGTGGCTGTTGCTGAAGTGGACGCGCGCTTGGATTCCTGTGGTGGGCTATCTCCTCGCATACGTACCTATTAGTATATATATGCCGTTGCACCCGTCCCAGCAGGTGCCGGAGGGTGCTATCAAGCTCCTCTCTTACAATGTCTGTGCCTATTCGGGAAATTCCAAGTATGACGAAGGCTTCGAGACCATCCGTGACTACCTTTTCCAGCAACAGCCTGACATCGTCTGTCTGCAGGAGGACTGTGACTCGTGGCGGCGCATCGTCTTCAAAGACTACAAGAAGTGTTTCGCCTATAACGACACGATGACGCTGGTCAATACGGAGAAGTGTTTCAATTGTCTGGGTATCCATACGCGCTTTCCTATCCTGCGCCGTGAACGCATCCACTACGAGAGTTTGAACAACGGCAGCGCGGCCTGGTGGCTGAATGTTGACGGAGACACCGTCATCGTGGTCAACAACCACTTTGAGAGCTGCCACCTGAACGAGCACGACCGCTCGCAATACCGCCAGATACTCCGTGGTGAGATGGTGGGTGACTCGGCACGCACGGAGTCTAAACTGCTGATGATCAAACTCGCCGAGGCCAATGCCAAGCGTTGTGTGCAGATTGACGCTGTACGTCGCTACATCCAGGACCACCTGCGGTATCCAATCATCGTCTGTGGCGACTTCAACGACAATCCCATCTCCTATTCGCGGCGTACCATGAGCAAGGGACTCCGCGACTGTTTCGTGGAGACGGGTAGGGGCCTCGGTTTGTCATATAATCAGAAAGCCTTTCTTTTGCGCATCGACCACATTTTCTGCACACCCGACATCGAGCCTTACAACTGCCAGGTGGACGAAAAAATGGATGCCAGCGACCATAATCCAATCATTTGCTGGCTGAAAATAGGCGGAAATCATTAAAAAAGTATGAATTTCCACGATAAATTTCCGTAAGTGAAGAAAAATGCGTATATTTGCAGGCTAAAATTGAGAAATCAATAAAATCAATAACATAAACAACAACATGCAAAACAAAGGAATTGTAAAGTTTATCGCAGCCGTTCTGATACTGGTCTGCTGCTTCTACCTCTCCTTCACCTTTGTCACCAAGCACTTCGAGAGTAAGGCTGAGGCCATGGGCGAGGAGGCAGGTCAGGAGTACCTCGACTCTATCATGAACGAGAAGGTGTACTGCGGGATCTACTCCTACAAGCAGTGCCGCGAACTCGAGATGGGCCTCGGCCTGGACCTGAAAGGTGGTATGAACGTGATTCTTGAGGTCTCTGTACCCGACGTCGTCGATGTGCTGGCTGACCACAAGCAGGATGCCGACTACCAGAAGTCCATGAAGGAGGCTAAGACAGAAGAGGAGACAAGTCAGGACGACTTCATCTCCCTGTTTATCAAGTACTGGAAGAAGAACTCCAACGGACGTCCCCTGGCTGCTGTCTTCGCCACTCAGCAGATGAAGGGCAAGGTCAGCACCCAGTCGTCAGACTCTGAGGTGGAGAGTGCCCTGCGCGCCGAGGTACAGTCGGCTGTGGACAACTCGTTCAACGTAGTCCGCAACCGTATCGATAAGTTTGGCGTTGTCCAGCCCAACATCCAGAAGCTGGAGGGTCAGTCGGGCCGTATCATGGTCGAGATGCCTGGTATCAAGGAACCCGAGCGTGTCCGTAAGCTTTTGCAGGGCTCTGCCAACCTGGAGTTCTGGGAGACCTACAACTCGCAGGAGATTGCTCCCCTGCTGTCGCAGCTGGGTATGAAGTATGCCGCTCTCAATAGTGGTGCCCAGGCTGAGGCTGATACCCTTGCCGCTGACACAGCCGCCGTCGATACCACGGCTGCTGCTGCTGCCACCTCTGACCTGGCTGCCAAGCTGGCCAAGAAGGACGACAAGAAGGCTGACGATAAAGCTTATGCTGAGGCCAAGAAGCAGAACCCGATGATAGCCATGCAGATTGTTCCCCAGGGACTGGCCATCGTAGGTTATGCCAATGTCCGCGATACTGCTGACATCGACAAGGTCATCTATTCTGACATTGCCCGTCAGATGCTGCCCGCCGAACTGAAGCTCCGCTGGGGCGCCAAGCCCGAGGACTTCGGTGGCGAGAACACCCGTGGCGACATCTTCGCTCTCTATGCGCTGAAGATTACCGAGCCCAACGGACGCGCTCCGCTGGAGGGTGACGTCATCACCTCTGCCAAGGACGACTTCGACCAGATGGGTCATCCCTCGGTGTCTATGCAGATGAACTCTGACGGTGCTCGCCGTTGGAGCCAGATTACCAAGCAGAATATTGGTCGTGCCGTAGCCATCGTCCTCGACGATGCTGTCTATTCGGCTCCCCGCATCCTCACCCAGATTGACGGTGGCAACTCGCAGATTACGGGTTCGTTTACCATCGAGGATACCAAGGACCTGGCTAACACGCTGAACTCCGGTAAGATGCCGGCTCCCACACGTATCGTTCAGGAGGAGGTCGTTGGTCCGTCACTCGGTGCCCAGTCCATCCGCCAGGGTATCATGTCGTTCGTCGTGGCCTTCGTGCTGCTGATGGTCTATATGATTATGCTGTACGGCTGGATCCCCGGTATTCTGGCTGATATCGCCCTGCTCTTCAACCTGTTCTTTACGCTGGGTATCCTGACGTCGTTCCAGGCAGCACTGACCATGCCGGGTATTGCCGGTATCGTGCTGACCCTGGGTACTGCCGTCGATGCCAACGTGCTCATCTATGAGCGTATCAAGGAAGAGCTGAAGCGTGGCCTTGGCCTGAAGGAAGCTCTCCAGAAGGGTTACTCTAACGCTTTCAGCGCTATCTTCGACTCTAACGTGACGTCACTCATCACCGGTGCCATCCTGCTGTTCTTCGGTACAGGTCCTGTCAAGGGCTTCGCCACCACGTGGATCATCGGTATCTTCTGCTCGTTCTTCACCGCAGTATTCCTGACCCGCCTGGTCTATGAGAATCGTCTGAAGAAGGACAAGTGGCTTGGTCTTACCTTCGTGACGGGCTATTCGAAGAACCTCATGCAGAATGCCCACTTCAACTTCATGGGCTCCTACAAGAAGTCGTTCCTCGTCTGGGGTGTGGCTGCTGTGCTGTTCTGCATCTCGTTCGGTGTCCGTGGCCTGAGCCAGAGCATTGACTTCACTGGTGGTCGCAACTATGTGGTGACTCTCGACAAGGAGACTTCTGTGGAGACCGTCCGTCAGGCTATGGCCGGTGCTTTCGTGAACACTATCGGTGAGAAGGCTGGCCAGGAGGCTAATACCTCTGTCATTGCCCTGGGTGCCGATGGCAAGACCGTACGTATCTCTACCAACTGGGATATCGAGTCTAACAATCCCAATGTGGATGACGAGGCTGAGACCATTCTCTTCAACACGCTGAAGAAGGCTGACCTCATTGGCCAGAAGGATGTCGATGCCTTCAAGAACCCCGATGTTCGCGAGGGTGGTTCGATCATCAGTTCTGCCAAGGTAGGTCCTGCCGTTGCTAAGGATATCACCTATGGTGCTATCGTCAGCGTCATCATCGCCCTGATAGCCATCTTCCTGTACATCCTGCTGCGCTTCCGCAACGTGGCCTTCTCTACGGGTGCTACCATCGCCCTGTGTCTCGACGCCCTGGTGGTTATCGGTTTCTACAGCGTACTGTGGGGCTGGGTTCCCATGTCGCTGGAGATAGACCAGGTATTCATCGGTGCTATCCTGACGGTGATTGGTTACTCCATCAACGATAAGGTGGTGGTCTTCGACCGTATCCGTGAGAACTTCCAGCTCTATGGCAAGCGCGATCGTCAGCAGTTGTTCAACGACTCGCTGAACCAGACGCTGGCTCGTACCATTAACACCTCTGTCACGACGCTCATCGTGTTGCTGTGTATCTTCATCCTTGGTGGTGACTCTATCCGCAGCTTCTCGTTCGCCATGATTCTGGGTGTGATCTTCGGTACCCTGTCATCGTTGTTCATCGCCGCTCCTACCGCCTTCATCGTGATGGGTCGTACCATCCGTGAGGAGGTGGCAGAATAAGGCCGACAAACCCCATACGAATTAGCCCGCTTCCATCATGGAGGCGGGCTTTTTTTTGTTTTAGAAAGAAATTATGGGAAATTAAGGGAAATTTGCTGCGCCTTGAATTGACAGCTCAATATAATTTCCCACAATTTCCCATAATTTCTTTCCTTAATTAAAATAATAGAGGAATGCGGCGATGCCTTCGAGGGCAGGCTTGCGCTGACCCTCAATCTCGATGCGGAACTTGATCTCGGCTTTGCAGATGCCGCGCAGGTTCTGGATGTTGTGCAGCGTGGTGACCAGACGTACCCTGGAGCCCGTGATGACAGGCTGGCCGAAGCGCATGTCCGTCATGCCGTAGTTCACCAGCATCTTGATGTTGTGGACTTCGATAATCTGATCCCACATGTAAGGCAGCAGACTCAGCGTCAGATAGCCGTGGGCGATGGTTGACTTATAGGGACTCTCCACCTTGGCACGCTCTGTATCTACGTGTATCCACTGGTGGTCCAGCGTAGCGTCGGCAAATAGGTTGATGCGTTCCTGATCTACCTGTAACCACTCTGAGGCTCCTAAATCTTCACCCAGATGGGCGGCAAACTCGTCGTACGAGTTGATGACTAATTTTCCCATGTTATTTTTTCTTTTTATTGCTAAATATTTCGTACCTTTGCACCCACAAAAGGTTGCCCTGATAGTTAAATGGATATAACAAGGCTCTCCTAAAGCTTAGTTCCGAGTTCGATTCTCGGTCGGGGTACAGCGCGAGAATAGATAGTCAGTTCAAGTTTGTTTATAAGAACTTATACACGACAATGACGGCCATAGCCATGATGATGGCCACGATAAACAAGGCTATCTTCAAGTAGCGTTCTACCACCTTTTGTTGTTCCAGCCAGTTCAGGCTTTTTTCCTTGAATATCGATGCCGAGTCACGATGGTGCCTGTGCTTTTTCTGCTGCCCATGCTTCCCATGTTGTCCCTGTTTGCTGTCGTGTCTGTGACGCTCATGGTGCTCATGGTACTCGTGGTGATGCCTATGCTCGTGCTCCATCATGTGTATTGGGTTGGGTTAGTTCTTCAGAATGTTGTAGAGCAGAGAAGTCAGTGAGATGAGGATGCTCGTTGCCGAGAACCAGAGAGTTGTCATGGAACCGACGCTGGAGTTCTGTGACTTCACCTTGTTGGGCTCCACATAAACGATGTCGTTCTGTTGCAGGTAGTAATAAGGCGAGTTGATGATGTTGGCGTCGTTGAGGTTCAGCACATGAATCTCCTTCTTGCCCGTCTTATCCTCGCGAATCAGCTTTACACGGTCGCGGACACCATAGATGGTGAGGTCGCCGGCCTGAGCCAAGGCCTCCAGAATGCTGATTTTCTCGTTGGCCACGGTAAACATACCCGGACGGGCCACCTCACCGATGACGGAGATCTTATAGTTGATCATGCGTACGGTGACGATGGGTATTTCGGCCGCGTTCATAAAAGGACGTATCTTCTCCAGTACCAACTGCTCGGCCTCGCTCTTGGTGAGTCCGCCGACGTGTAGCTGACCGATCAGCGGGAAGTCGATGTTACCCTCGTTGTCAACGATATAGCTCTGCAGGGTGGGTTGGCTGGTAGTTGATTGCTTCATCGAGGCCGACTGTAACGTGGGTACTGTCAGGTTGAATGGAATGGCAGCCTCTTGGTCAGTGGTGCTGACGGTGATGCTGAGAATGTCTTTCGGCATGATGCGGGCATCATAGAGCATCTGCGACTTGGCGAGGTCCACCGTATCGGAGTTCTTGAAGTAAGCCACATTCTTGGTGCTTCCACAGCCGGTGATGAGCGTGGAGATAGCTATGAGTGCTATGAGATACTTGATCTTTTTCATATCTAATTGCGTTTCTTGTTATTACTTGTTTACAGGTTCCACCAGTGCTTCTTCTTCTGAGGTGCTTTCGAGAGTTCGCTGTTCAGTGCGGCAGCCCGTTCCTCAATAATGTCATGCCACTTCTGGTGGTGGGTAATCATCTGGTAGATGGTGCCCCAGTCGGGCAGTCCGCCCAGATTGCGGTCGTCTATGAAGATGTCGGCCTTTACCTTGCGCGAGAAGTGCGGGTTGTTGTTGGTGGTCTCTTCAGGGTAGTCGCGGTTGACGGCATAAAATTCCAGTCCGTGCACTCGGCACCAATCAACGGCCTCTTCCAACAGTTTTCCCTCGCGCACGCTCCACAAGATAATCTTGTGCTGCTCCTTTTGGAGCATCTTCAGCGTATCGATAGCGAAGGGCCGTTCTTGGCCGATGGCCGGGTATTTGTGCTCGACGATGGTTCCGTCGAAATCTACTGCGATGGTCACTGTGTGTTATTTCTTGATAGAGTTATCGTTCTTGTCACTATAATGGCTGTTGGCATAGCTGCCGTAGTTGCCATAGTTGCCGAAGTCGCCGTAGCCATATCGGCCATACCCATATCGGCCATACCCATAGCGTCCGTAGCCGTAACGCCCGTAGCCATAGCGTCCATAGCGACTGTAACGGCCATACTTGCCGTAGCCGTAGTAGTATCCGTACTTCTTCTTCGACATATCGACACCGTTGAGCACCACGCAGAGGTTGGGCAGTTTGCCGCTCCTGGACAGTGAGTTCAGCAGTTCGATATTGGTCTTTGGTGTGTAGTCGGCACGGCAGATGAAGCAGCATACGTTGGCAAAACGGGCTATCTGCATGGTGTCGGCCACCAGACCAACGGGAGCAGTGTCAAGGATGATGTAGTCATACTTCTGCTTCAGGTATTCGAAGACCTTATTAAGGTTCTCGCGAGCCAACAGTTCGGTGGGGTTGGGCGGTGTCGGTCCAGCCATCAGCAGGTCGAGGTTCTCGTTGACCCCCGAGGGAGCTATCTGCTCATAGACGTCCTCGGCGGTTACCGAACTTTTGCTCAGCAGAATGCTGATACCCTTCATGCGGTCCTTGATGCCGAAGAGGCGACCCAGGGCGGGTTTACGGATGTCCAGACCGCAGAGAACCACCTTCTTGCCCAGCAGCGAGAACGAGGTGGCAAGGTTGGCAGCTACGAAGGTCTTACCCTCGCCTGCTATAGAAGAGGTGAAGAGGATGACCTTTTCGTCTCCGGTCAGCATAAACTGGACGTTGGAACGCAGCGAGCGGAAAATCTCGTCTATCTGGTTGTTCTTGTCGGCCTGTACCACGATACCTGCCGATGACTTGACGCTGTCGCTGGCCACGGGGATGTCCACCATGATGGGCAGTGTGGTCAGGCGCATGACATCGTCACGTCCTTCAATGCGGAAACGCATCAACTGGAGCAGGAAGAGCACGAGGAAGGGGATGGCGGCGCCGATGACCAGAGCCACAAGCAGGATGATGGCCCGCTTGGGACTGATCTGTCCGTTGAAGGCGGGGTCATCGATGAGCTTACCCTTGTTGGCGGTGGCAGCCAGCGAGATACTGTTTTCCTCACGCTTCTGGAGTAGCAGCAGATAGAGGCCCGACTTGACCTCCTGCTGACGGCCAATCTGCGTCAGCACACGCTCCTGTTCGGGGGCGCTGTTGATGCGCGACTGGTATTTGGCATACTGCTCCTGGATGCCCTGACGCTGGATCTCTGCCGCCTGGCGGGCCTGTTTCAGAGCCTGGCGGATGGATACCTGCAGATCGTCGAGCGTCGTGGTCAGCGCCTGTACCTGTGGGGCCTGTTCGCTGGCAGCCTTCATGAGGCGGTTGCGCTCCTGAACGTTCTGGTTGTAGAGACCTATCAGCATTGTCGAGGCGGCATCGGTCAAACCAACGTTCGACGGGATAATCTTATATCGGTTAGCGGGCTTGTCGATGAATTCGCGCAGGTATTGCATGAGACGAAGCTGTACGTTGGCCTCGTTCAGACGAGTCTCGTACTGATTGGACATCTGCATGGTCTGCGTGGCGTCCATCTTCAGTTCCACGACGGCATGGCGCTTCTTATAGTTCTCGATGGCATCCTCGGTAGAACCCAGTTCGGCATCGATTTTCTCCAGACGCGAGTTGATGAACTCTTCGGTGCGCAGGGCAATCTCGTTCTTGTCGGCATTGGCCTGACGGTTGTAGCACTCAGCCAGTTTGCTCAAGTAGTCCAGACCGCGTATGGGATGCAGGTCGGTCAGCGTCAGCACGGCGATGGATGACATCTTGGTGGACGGGGCCGTCTGCAGGGCTGCGGCATAGCGGTTACCGACGATGGTGGGCGGCGTGATGGTGATGAGGTATTCGTCACCCTCCTGCATGAGTTCCTGACCATTCTTGGTGAATGTCAGCACACCATATTTGGTATTGATGGTGGCGGGCAACTTCAAGATGGTCTGCTTGAACTCCGAGTCCTGGGCGCCGTTGAGCAGCGTCTTACCCTCCAGTTCGTATTTGCCGTCCTTCATGGTCAGTTCCATCTGGAAGCTATGCTGCTCATAGAGCAGGTTCTTGTCCAGCTCTTCCAGGTGCTTGGGGTCGAGATCGACACTGATAGGCTGGGTCTTATAAACCAGCGACTTCTTCAGACGTCCTGCCGACTTATACTCTACGTAGAGTTTCAGGTCGAGTACGGCATCGCGTGCCAGCAGGCGCGACTGCAGGATTTCCACCTCGTTCTCGATACCTGCCGAGTTGGTCATGATACCAAACTCCTGCATGTTGTTCAGCATGTTGGCACTGCGGCGTGTGCGATTCTCCTCTTTAATCAACATTTTGGCCGACACCTGATAGACTGGTGTGGCAAAGCGCAGATATATCAGCGCTCCGCAGAGGCAGATGAATATCGATAACACAAACCACTGCCAGTTGAGCACCAGCATGGCAAAGACGTTCGGTAAACTAAACCATGATTCCTCCTCGGGGGTCGTTTGTTCGTTGTTGTTAGTTTCGCTAAAAATAGGCGATGTATTCGTCATATTCGTTTCGTAATGTTTAATTTCTAATTAAAAGCACCTGCAAAGGTACGAACTTTTTTTGAATAACACACCTTTTTGGCTACTTTTTTGTGAAAGCCAGCGTCAGAATGCTGATTTTGAGGTTTTTCACGCCCTTGAAAGCCTCCCAACAGGCCAGCAGGGTGGCCCCTGTGGTGCAGACGTCGTCGATGAGAAGGATGTGGCGACCGGCGAGGCGTTCGCCGTGTCGGAGGTAGAACATGTCCTTCACGTTCTCCTGGCGCTCCTGGCGTGTCAGTGCCGTCTGACTTTGTCGGAAATGGCGACGTTGCAGCACCCGCCTTTCGATGGGTAGTCCCGTGATGTCGCTGATGCCCTGAGCCAGTCGCTCACTTTGGTTGTAACCCCGTTGTCGCAGTCGTTTGGGGGCCAGCGGTACGGGCACCAGCACATCGATGCCGTCGAAGAATCCCGCCAGTTCCATTTCCCTCGCCATCAGGCGTCCCATGTCCTCGCCGATGTCGGGGCGCTGGCCGTATTTCAGCCGGTACAGGATCTCCGCTGTCTCGCTATGGGGTTCGTAATACATGAGGGCTGCGGCGCGCTCCACGGGGGCCAGTCCCCAGAACAGCTGCGCCATGGCGTTGTCCTCCGCCTCAAACTGGTAGGTGGTACGTGGCAGGTGGAATGTGCAGACGCCGCAGAGGGTGCGCTCTGTGAAACTCAGCCGATGGCCGCATACTACGCAGGCCCGTGGTGAGATGAAGTCAAGAATCCTCGTCCACCAGTTCGTCTTCATCGCTGACGTCAATACATCGTTTAATAATATTATACAAGAACCCCCTGCCCAGTGCAAAGCGACAGAGTTTGCGGTTCATGTCGTATTCATCGGTGGCCTTGGTCGTGCGGCGCTTCTGTTTCAGCAAGGGGCGCAATACGGCAAGATACTCCTCGTCATCGACTTCGTCAAGAACCTTGTGGCGGATGTCGTCGCTGATGTGTTTGACCCATAGGGCCTGTTCTACCTTGCGGCGTCCCCATTTGTTGTAGCGTATCTTGTCCTTGACGAATGCCCTGGCATAGCGCTCGTCATCGACATAGCGCTCTGCTACGAGGCGCTGCATCACGCGAGCCTGGGCCTCGTCGCCGAGTTCCCAACGGCGCAACTTCTCCAGCATCTCCCATTGGCAATGTTCGGCCTGGGCACAGAGAGCAGCCAGTTGCAGGTAGGCTTTTTGTTCGTTTTTTTGTTTCATCGTGTGGCTCGTATCATACGTGATTTACCATAGGCGTCGTGGCGGCTTTCGATGTCGTGGTACGACATGCTACGCAACAAATCCTCCAGTTCTGTGACGTAGAGGGGGTTGATTTCAAAAAAAAGTTGTCCGCCAGGTTTTAGGGATTGCCGGCCGAAGTCGGCGATGGCCCTGTAAAATAGCAGCGGGTCGTTGTCGGGTACGAAGAGAGCCTCGTGTGGCTCATAGTCCAGCACGTTACGTTCCATCTGCTCGGCCTCCCGTCGGCAGATGTAGGGCGGGTTGCTGATGAGGAGTGATAAGTGAGGAGTGAGGAGTGAGGAGTGAGGAGTGAGGAGTGAGGAGTGAGGAGTGAGGAGTGAGGAGTGAGGAGTGAGGAGTGAGGAGTGAGGAGTGAGGATGTCCACCTTCTCGAAGTTGACACGGACGTGGTGGAGTAGGGCGTTTTGGTGGGCTGTTCGTAAAGCTTTTTCGGAAATGTCCCATGCCGTTACTTGAGCTTCCGGCCATGCTGCAGCCAGTGTGATGGCAATACAGCCACTCCCTGTCCCGATGTCCAGCACCGAAAACTCGTCATCTTCCTTTGACAGATCTCTCACCTCTTGCCTCTTGTCTCTCACCTCTTCTATTACCCACTGACACAGCTCCTCGGTTTCGGGACGAGGTGTCAGCACGTTGGAGTTCACCTTATAGCGCCGTCCGCAGAACGTCGCATAGCCCAAAACCTGCTGGACAGGTTCGTGGCTTAACAGTCTTTCTGCGATTTTCTCCAGTTCTGCTTGGTGGTCTGCCGATAATTGTGTATCTTTGCCGATGAAAATGTCGGGGAGTGTCAGCCCGAAGCGCTCCTCATAGACCATGCGGGCAATGGCTTTCGCCTCGCCGGCATCATAGATTTGCGCCAGTCGGCGCCACAATTCATTGTAACTCACGTTGCAAAATTACAAAAAAGTAAATAGGTAAGAAAGTAAAAAGGTAAAAAAGTGATGACTGAAGACGAAAAATTCATGCGACGCTGCCTACAGTTGGCAGCCAACGGCATCCAGGGAGCACGGCCTAATCCGATGGTTGGTGCCGTCATCGTCGCTGGTGGACGCATCATTGGCGAGGGTTTCCATGTGCGCTGTGGTCAGGGTCATGCCGAGGTCAATGCCTTCGCCAGCGTACGTCCCGAGGACGAGGCTCTGTTGAAGGACGCCACCGTCTATGTCTCACTGGAACCCTGTTCCCACTATGGCAAGACCCCGCCCTGTGCCGACCTCCTTATCCGTAAGGGTGTGCGCCGTGTAGTGGTGGGCTGTGAGGACCCCTTTGCCGAGGTGCAGGGCCGCGGCATCCGCAAGCTTCGCGATGCCGGCATCGACGTAACCGTGGGCGTCTTGGAGGAGGAGTGCCGCTGGCTGAACCGTCGCTTCCTGACCTACCATTCCCTGCATCGCCCGTACATTATTTTAAAATGGGCCCAGACTGCCAATGGACTGATTGACGACCACTATCGGGCGCTTCAGATTAGCAACCAGCAGACACAAATGCTTTCCCACCAGTTGCGTGCCGAGGAGGATGCCATCCTTGTGGGTCATACCACTGAGTCTCGCGAACATCCGCAGCTTACCGTCCGCCACTGGCATGGTCCGAACCCCAAGAAGGTGGTGCTCACCCGCCAGCGTCCGTTGTCCCAACTCATTGGCGACCTCTACCAGCAGGGTGTCCAGTCGCTCATCGTGGAGGGCGGACGCCAGACCCATGAGGCCTTCATGGCTGCCGGACTCTATGACGAGATTCGCGTCGAGACGGCTCCAATCGTTGTCCCCAATGGCACCCCGGCACCCCACCTGCCTGCCGACATCGTACTTCGTCAGCAATTGCAGTGCGGCACCCATGTGCTGAGCGTATTTACTGCTTTTCGTGAATAAATAAGAAGCGTTTTCACTTCTTCCTTCCAAAGTCGGCAGGAACCTCGCCCCACCGTGACGTCTCCCATTTCAGGATGGGATTGGCCCATGTGTGGGTCTGCAGCCAGTGTTCGGCACGGCGGATAATCTGGTAGAGCGGCTCCGTCTCAGGCGTATGCTCCAGTTTGGTCTTGCACTGCCGTTTCTGCACCCACAGCATGGCGTTCACCGAGTCCGAGTAGATGGTCTTGTGGTGCAGACCCTGTTGCTGCATGAGTGCCAGGGCATGGACGATGGCCAGGAACTCGCCGATGTTGTTGGTACCCTTCATAGGACCGAAATGGAACACGCGCTGCCCCGTCGCCAGGTCAATGGCCTGGTACTCCATGGGTCCGGGATTACCTGAACAGGCGGCATCGACGGCCCATGCGTCTGCCGTGACTTCCAAGGGTAGGGGCAGTACGGTATCGTGACGGTAGTCGGAGGGGGATGATAGCTTTTCCATTTCAGCCGCAAAGGTACGAAGAAAGGTGCGAACGACAAAATAAAAATGCGTTTTTTATGCCGTGAGGACGCTGACGAGGCCTTTTTGTTGTTAAATTATCAAAAAGAAAGGGCATGGCGCTTGCGTTTTGCTACTTTTTTCTTATATTTGCTGACGAAATAAAAACGGCTAATCCTAAAACCAACCAATTATGAAAAATCTGAAGATGTACATTAACGGCCAGTTCTGCGAGAGCTCGAACGGCCAGTGGATTGATGTGTTGAACCCTTCTACCGAGGAAGTCATCTCCCGTCAGCCGGAAGGCACCGTGGACGATGTGAACCGTGCCCTCGACGCTGCCCGCGCCGCCCAGAAGGCCTGGGCAAAGACCCCCGCCATCGAGCGTGCCCAGTATCTGCTGAAGTTTGCCGAGGGCATCAAGAAGCGCCAGGACGAGTTTACCGAAATTATCATGCGTGAGCAGGGTAAGACCCGCAACTGGGCAGCCATTGAGGTGGGTGCCACCATCGCTTATTTCGAGTATATGGCCAGCTTTGCGCGCCACATAGAGGGTGAGATTATCCCCTCCGACCGTCCCAACGAGACCATCTTGCTGACCAAGAAACCCATCGGTGTCGTGGCCGGCATCCTGCCCTGGAACTTCCCTTTCTTCCTCATCGCCCGTAAGGCCGGTGCTGCGCTGATTGCCGGATGTACCATCGTCATCAAGCCCTCTCAGTTGACGCCCGAGAACTGTACCGAGTTTGCCAAGATTGTCGATGAGAGTGGTCTGCCTGCCGGTGTCATCAACATCGTGACCGGTAAGGGTAGTGTCATCGGTAACGAGATGGCCGCTTCCCCGAAGATTGACATCGTCAGCGTAACGGGTTCTGTCGGTGCTGGCGAGAGCATCATGGCCGCCGCCTCGAAGAATATCACCAAGGTGTCGCTGGAGTTGGGTGGCAAGGCTCCTGCCATCGTCATGAAGGACGCCGACCTGGAGCGTGCTGCCCAGTGGATTGTGGACAGCCGTATCGGTAACAACGGCCAGATCTGCAACAATGCCGAGCGCGTCTATGTACAGAAGGAGGTGAAGGACGCCTTCACGAAGATACTCGTCGATAAGATGAAGGCCGTCAAGGTCGGCGCCCCCTGTCAGGATGCCTCCGTTGATATGGGTCCGCTGGTTGAGCAGCGTGCCTTGGAGAGCGTCACTGAGAAGGTGGAGCGCGCCATCAAGCAGGGTGCCAAACTGCTCTGCGGTGGTCAGCGTGTCGGTACGAAGGGCTACTTCTACGCCGCTACCGTTCTCGACGACTGCCGTCAGGACATGGACATCATCCATGAGGAGACCTTTGGTCCCGTGATTCCGCTGGTGACCTTCGATACCATCGACCAGGCCATTGCCTATGCCAACGACTGCGAGTACGGTCTGGCATCGAGCATCTTCACCAAGGACCTCAACATCGCCGTCAAGGCCTGCCGCGAACTGGAGTTCGGCGAGACCTATATCAACCGCGAGCACTTCGAGGCCATCCAGGGCTTCCATGCCGGTATGAAGAAGAGCGGCATCGGTGGTGCCGACGGTAAGCACGGCGTGGACGAGTACCTCGTCACCCACGTGACCTATCTGGATACTTACGAAGACATGTAATCTATGAAAATAGGACTTTTTGTTCCCTGTTATGTCGATGCGCTCTACCCCGAGGTAGGCGTATCGACATACCGCTTATTGAAGTCGCTGGGTCTCGACGTGGAGTACCCCGAGCGACAGACCTGCTGTGGCCAGCCGATGGGTAACGCAGGTTTCGAGAAGATGGCCGAGCCTCTGGCCTCCAAGTATGACGAGCTCTTCAAGGGCTACGACTACGTGGTAGCCCCGTCGGCCAGTTGTGCGGCCTATGTGCGCTGTTTCCATCCCCATCTGATGAAGGAGAAACAGTGTGAGGCAGCCTCCAAGACCATGGATGTCGTGGAGTTTCTCCATGACGTCATCCGGGTGGACCATCTGCCCTCCTGTTTTCCCCATAAGGTCAGCGTCCATAACTCGTGTCACGGTGTCCGCGAACTGGGTCTCTCGTCGCCCTCGGAGCGTAACGTGCCCCGCTACAACAAGATCATCGACCTGCTCCGACTCGTCGAGGGCATCGATGTCGTGGAGCCCGAGCGTCCTGACGAGTGCTGTGGCTTCGGTGGTATGTTTGCCGTGGAGGAACAGGCCGTCAGTCGGCGGATGGGCATCGACAAGGTGAAGCGACATATCGCCACGGGTGCCGAGTATGTGACGGGTCCCGACTCGTCCTGCCTCATGCACATGCAGGGTGTAGCCCAGAAAGAGCAGTTGCCCATCCAGTTCATCCATGTCGTACAAATCTTAGCAGCAGGCCTATGAGTACCCAACATTCCGAGGCTGCAAAAGCCTACCAGCAGAAGCCCGAAGTGGTGGAACGCCACGACAAGACTTTCTTCGGCGTCCGTCAGAAGCGCGACAACATGGCCCGTGCCCTGCCTGAGTGGGAGGACCTGCGCGCCATGGCCAACCAGATCAAGAAACATACTGTGACCCATCTGGCCGACTACCTGGAGCAGTTTGAGCAACAGGCCGTCCAGCATGGCGTCCATGTCCACTGGGCCAAGGATGCCGAGGAGTATAACGCCATCGTCTATGACATCCTGTCGTCCCACCAGGTCAAGAAGGTGGTGAAGAGCAAGAGCATGCTCACCGAGGAGTGCCACCTCAACCAGAACCTGGAGCGCCAGGGTATCGAGGTGATAGAGACCGACCTGGGCGAGCGCATCCTGCAGATGATGAAGCTGGCCCCCAGCCATATCGTCATGCCGGCGCTGCACGTCCACCGTGAGGACATCGGCAACACCTTCCGCCGCCTCATTCCCGACTTCGACGACATCGCCCAGGGTTATACGGCCATCGGTGGTACCGTCACCGACCCTAACGACCCCACGTTCCTGACCTTCGTGGCCCGCATGCACCTGCGCCGCCAGTTCATGGAGGCCGACGCCGGTATGACGGGTGCCAACTTCGGCATCGCCGCCACGGGCGACATCGTTGTCTGTACCAATGAGGGTAATGCCGACATGTCCACCTCCATTCCCAAATTGCATATCGTCTCCATGGGCATCGAGAAACTCATCCCTGACTATCGGGCCATGGGTGTCTTCCAACGCCTGCTGGCACGCAATGGCACGGGTCAGGAGACTACCGTCTATACCAGTCATTTCCGTGGTCCGCGTCCAGGTGGCGAGATGCATATCGTACTCGTTGACAACGGGCGCAGCAGCATCCTCGCCAACGAGGAACACTGGCAGACACTGAAGTGCATGCGCTGTGGAGCCTGCATGAATACCTGTCCCGTCTATCGCCGTTCGGCAGGTTATAGCTATACCTATTTCATTCCCGGACCCATCGGCATCAACCTGGGCATGCTCCGCGATCCCAAGGCCTATAGCGACAACGTGTCGGCCTGTTCGCTGTGCTGCTCCTGCGACAATGTGTGTCCCGTCCAGGTGGACCTCTCGTCACAGGTCTATCGCTGGCGCCAGCAACTCGACTCGCTGGGCAAGGCAGACCCCATGAAGAAGTGCATGTCGGAAGGCATGGCGCTGCTCTTCAATCATCCGGCACTCTATACGGGTGCCCTGCGCCTGTCGCCCCTGGTCAACTGGGTTCCCGGACCCCTCATCCAGTCGGGACTGAACCCGTGGGCCTATGGCCACCAGATGATGAAGTTCCCCAAGAAGTCGTTCCACCAATTATGGAAGGAGAAGAAGCTATGAGTACAAGAGAAGAAATCCTGCAGCGCCTGCGCCAGAATACCCGCGAGTGCTACGATATGCCCGACTTCACGCTGTTGAAGCCCATCACTTTCAGCGACCCTGTGGAGGAGTTCAAGAAGAAGACCACCACGACAGCGGGAGCCCGTCTGATAGAGATGAAGGAGGGCGACGACCTGAACGCCCTTGTCCGTCAGGCTTACCCCGATGCCCAAATCATCGCCAGCAACCTGTCTGGCGTCGAGGCCCAGCTTAATCCCGACCAGGCTACTGTCGAGGAGTTGGAGCGTGTTGATGTCGGCGTGATAGAGGGGTGCATCGGTGTGGCGGAGAATGCCTGCATCTGGGTGCCCCAGCAGATGAAAGAGAAGGCGATATGTTTCGCCTCCCAACAGTTGGTCATCGTGCTGCGTAGCGATGCCATCGTCCACAACATGCATGAGGCCTACGACCGCATTGCCGCGTCCAAGGACTACTTCCAACAGTATCCTTTCGGGACGTTCATCAGCGGTCCCAGCAAGACGGCCGACATCGAGTCGGCGCTGGTCTATGGCGCCCAGGCTGCCCGAGGGCTGACCGTGGTGCTGACATAGACCGTCTTACATGCGCTCGGGTACCTCGATACCCAGTAGCGCCATACCGTTTTTCAGAATCTTAGCGACGTTGCGGGCGAGCATGAGGCGTACAGCCTTCTTCTGCTCGTCTGCTTCGTTGAGGATGGAGTAGTCGTGGTAGAACTGGTTGAAGACCTTCGTCAACTCATAGCAGTAGTTGGCGATGCCCGAGGGGCTATAGTCCTTGCCGGCCTGTTCTACGGCGGCGCCATACTCACTCATCTTCTGGATGAGCTCGATTTCTTTGTCGGCGAGACTAGTAGAACTAGCAGGACTAGTCATACTAGGTGCCTTGCGCAGAATAGAGCGGATTCGGGCGTAGGTGTATTGGATGAAGGGCCCTGTGTTTCCGTTGAAATCGATACTTTCTTCCGGATTGAATAACATGTTCTTGCGGGCATCCACCTTTAAGATGAAATATTTGAGGGCTCCCATACCCACGATTCGGGCTACCTCGCGGCGCTCCTCCTCGGTCATATCGTCAAATTTGCCCAATTCCATCGAGGTTTTGTAAGCGTCTTCAACCATCAGCGCCATCAGGTCGTCGGCATCGACCACGGTACCCTCGCGGCTCTTCATCTTGCCGTTGGGCAGTTCCACCATGCCGTAGGAGAAGTGTACCAGTTCCTTGCCCCACTTGAAACCAAGGCGGTCGAGTAGGATGGAAAGCACCTGAAAGTGGTAATTTTGCTCGTTTCCAACGACATATATCATCTTGTCGATGGGGAAATCCTGGAAACGCATCTCTGCCGTACCAATATCCTGCGTCATATAGACGCTGGTGCCATCACTGCGGAGCAGCAGTTTCTGGTCCAGACCCTCATTGGTGAGGTCGGCCCATACGCTATTATCCTCGTGGCGCTCAAAGAGACCCTTGGCGAGACCTTCCTCCACCTTGGCCTTGCCCTTTAGATAAGTCTGGCTCTCATAATAGATCTTGTCGAAGGAGACGCCCATCTTCTTGTATGTCTCGTCGAAACCTGCGTACACCCAGTTGTTCATCTTCTCCCACAGTGCGCGCACCTCAGGATCATTTTTCTCCCATTTCACCAGCATTTCGTGAGCTTCCTTGATGAGGGGTGCTTCCTGCTTGGCCTGCTCCTCATCCATGCCTTTAGCTACTAAATCGGCGATTTCATCGCGATAGTGCTTGTCGAAAGCTACGTAGTAGTCACCAATGAGGTGGTCGCCCTTCTTTCCGCTGCTCTCAGGGGTCTCTCCGTTACCGTATTTCAGCCAGGCGAGCATGGATTTGCAGATGTGGATACCACGGTCGTTGACGATGTTTGTCTTCACCACCTTGTTACCGTTGGCCTGCATGATTTGTGCCAGCGACCAACCCAGCAGGTTGTTGCGCACATGACCCAGGTGCAGGGGCTTGTTGGTGTTGGGTGACGAGTACTCAATCATCACCAGTGGTGCATTTTCGTCAGCCTGTTTTTCACCATAATGGTCCATTCCATCGATATCCTTCAGCAGGTTCAACCAGGCTTCGTCGCTGATGCTGAGGTTCAGGAAACCCTTCACCACGTTGAACTTGCTGATGGATTCGCAGTGTGCCACGAGGTACTCGCCCAGTTCCTGACCTGTCTGTTCAGGAGACTTGCGCGCCATCTTGACAAAGGGGAATACCACGAGGGTCAGACTGCCCTCAAACTCGCTGCGTGTCTTCTGCAGCTGTACCATCTTCTCGGGCACGTCCTGTCCGTACAGTGCCTTTACGGCAGCCTGTGCAGCCGCCTGTATCTGCTGTTCTATCTTCATACTCTTAACGTTAAGCGGCTGCAAAGGTACGAATAAGTGAGCAAAATGCAAAACTTTTTTTGCATTTTCCAGTGTCATACCCTCGAAGAGACCTCTTGTTTACTGCTTCTGATATTCCGCCTGAGCTCTCTTGACAAGTTCGCGGAATGCGGGGTCCGCATGCAGGCGGGCGATGACGCCGCAGGCCAACAGGCGACCAGCCTCCACGTCGCTGGCCCAATGGTAGCCCACGATGACGCGGTCGTAGCCGTAGTTAAAGCCGATGCGCAGAATCTCGTCCTGTCTGTCGGGAGCCACCTCCGCCAGTACCAGTGCCAGACTCCATCCCAGATTGGCGTGCCTTGACGCGTAGCTGCTGGAGTTGCGAGCTTTCTCCTCCCATTCAGGAACGGGTGTTCCTATTCCCAGTTGTACGAAGGGACGTTTGCGGAAATAGACATCCTTCAGGGCCTTGGCGGATATCTTACTCGCCTCGAAGATGGTCTGCATCAGTTCGGCAATGGCCGGCGTACGCTCCTTCGTCAGTTTGATGCCTATGGCGGTACCGAAAATGCTCATCAGGTACGCATCGCTCAGGTCGGCATTCGCTACGGCCAGCTTTCTGCGGTGCCCCTGACACAGCGACTTGGCCTTCCACTGTCTGAACAGGTCGCCCTCAAAGCGGTAGCTCGTCGTATCTACAGGGGCATTGAGGATTTTGACACCCAGGGGCAGTCCCACCTTGGCTGTCGGGTTGTAGTCGGCAGGCAGTCCCTTGAGTTTTCTGTACTCCGCACGAGCGGCCTCGATGTCCTGTTGGAATTCCGGATGATGGTGGGCGCGGGCCACTGCCGCGGCGGCACAGAGATAGCCTGCGTTGACATCGCTCTGGTAGTGGGCGCCAGTGATGATACGGTTCTCGCCAAACTGGAAGCCGCGGCGCAGGATGGTGTCCTGCAGTTCGGGCCACATCTCGGCGAAGGCCAGTGCTGTGCCCCATCCCAGTGAGGTGTGTCCGGAGGGATAGCTGCCGTTGGTGCGCAGGAAGTCGGTGTCATGGGAGGCCCACGTCTCCTCACCCATCTGTACAAACGGTCTGGTACGCATATACAACGCCTTAGCAGCTGCCGTACTCTTGTTACCGGTGTTGTAGGCCCGCTTCAGGAATCGTGCCAGTGCGGGCGTTTTCTCGGCGCAGATGGTGTCAATGCCTAAGCACTGTGCCATGACGGACTCCATGATATAGGGTTCCCAGGGCGACTCCCTGTCGGCCTGCTGGCCACGTGGCGTGTTACGCTGTGACTTGCCCCACTGCCACTGGATCATGTCGTCCACAAAGTCCATGCTGGCCGTGTCGGGTGGTGCCGGCAGGAAATAGCCTGCATTGGGCATGTCCTGATTCTTGACATATACGGTGTCGTTACTGACCACCGGCCGTTTGGCTTTCTTGGCCTGTAGCGTGCCGCACAGCAGCAGTCCTACAGACAGCAACAGGAAGGATTTCTGATAGATCTTCATAGGTATTTCGTGTTTTTAGTAATTGATTTGTGGGTACAAAAATACAAAAAGAATCGCTAAAAAACGAAAGAATCCCTTATTTTTTTGTCTCGTATGTCTGAAAGACCAGATAGTAGCCATCGGCAGAGAAGGAGAAATGGTCGCCTGCCGCCTCGTTCAGCGTGCCCTGCCACCACTCCTCGTAGGCATAGCTGTTCCAGCGCAGCCCCTCCGAACGTATCTGGTGGCATCCGAAGTTGAAGATGCTGACCTGCTGGTGCGCCACCGACGGGAACGTCCTGTCGCCGTGGGCGGGCGTGAAGACGCCGTGGTCGGTGAACATCCAGCCTTCCACGCCCATCTCGCGATAGTAGCGCATCAGCAGTCCGATGTTCCCCAGCGTATGGTCCTCGCGCTTCCCCGTACACCCCAGATAGGCTATCCTCCGCCAACCCTGCGCCAGACAGTATCGTGTGGCCTTCGTCAGGTCGTTGTCCTCCTGTTCCTCGATGCGGATGAGCCTGTCGTGGTAGGCCGTCGGCACGCTGTCGCCATCACCTACCACGGCTTCCGCCTGCGGCACCATCTTGATGGCCCCGTCGCAGGCTACGATATGCCTGGCGCCCTGGAGCAGTGCCAGGGGGACGCTATGGGTGGGAAACTCCCCATTGGCTACGATGATGACGTCAAACTGGGTGTTCATCTCTTTTGGGGCTTTGGTCACGCTTCACGGTTTTTGCCACACCCTTCCACTTCTGGTAACCCGCCAGGGCGATGACCACATAGAGGCCGTAGAGCATGGCTTTGAAGGGAATGCCCTTCTGGATATAGAGAAAGGTGCATACCACATCGACGATAATCCAGAAAATCCACTGTTCCACGTACTTGCGTGCCAAGGCCCACATGCCGACAAACGACAGGGCGTTGGTGAACGAGTCGAGTACGGGAACGGTGGAGTCTGTCCAGGTGATGAGGATATAATAGATGGCGACCCATGCCGCGAAGAAGAAGGCGACGGTGGGCAGGTACTGGTTGCGGGGCATGTAGATGATGGGCAGCGACTCTTTCTTCTTGCGGGTCTTCTTGAATTTCCACACAAAGAGTCCGTAGCATGCCGCCAGTGTGTAGTAGCAGGCCATGCCGGCGTCGCCATAGAGTCCATGACTCCAATAGAGGTAGATGTCGAGCGCCGGCATGACGATGCCTATCACCCAGAGGGCGATGTGCGCCCGATACTCCAGCCAGATATATATCAGGCCGAGTATCGTGGTCAGTATGTCCAGCCAGTCGAGCGTCATCTTATTTCAGGGTTGATGGTGGAGGGTTCAATGTTTAATGTTTAATGTTCAAAAGTTGACCGACATGTGTGCCATCAGGTTAAACGGTGCCGAGGGGGCGAAACCGGCGGCCTGGCCTTCGTTGACGGTTAGTCCGTCGCGCACGTCCCAGGTGTTTACAGCTATCACCTCGCCGGCGACATTCTTCTGGTATTGCGGAGCAGCCCAACCGTTATTGTCGTACTTGGTACTGAAGACGTTGTAGAGCGTCACGCCGATGGTGGCATCCTGCATGCCTATCTTCTTCAGCTTGAAGCTGTACGACAGGTCGATGTTGGTGTTGAAGTGCTTCTTCAGCAGCAACGTTTCGTAGCACGCATTGCCATTCTCGTCGGAACACAGCATCTCGGTAAAGCCGGTGTTGGTTAGATGCTGGTCGCTGACATATTGGCTCTGGATGCTGCCGCGGAATCCTTGATAGGTGAAGGTGAAGATGTTGTTCAGTATTAGGTCGGGCGAGAAGGAGAGGGGTTTGTCCTCGAGGGTCACCGTCGTGGAGTAGTCGTCGAGCAGCACGTTCAGCGCCTTCACGCGGTTGCGCGACCAGGTGGCGTTGGCATCCCAGCGGAACCAGTCGACAGGCTGCCAGGCTGCCTCCAGTTCGATACCGAGACGATAGCTCTTGTCCACATTCTGCGTCTTGCCCTCGCCGTTGCTGTTCAGTTCGCCTGTCAGTACAAACTGGTCCTTGTAGTTCATCCAGTAGAAGTTGGCACCTGCCGAGAAGGTGGTGCTCTGGAATTTGTAACCCACTTCGAGGTCGTTCAGCCGTTCGGCCTTTATCTCTTCTAATGGCAGCTCCTGAAAGTTGTTGCGCACGGGTTCCTTGTGGGCAATGGCGTACGAGGCGTAGACGCGGTGCTGCGGGGTGATGGCGTAGTTGAGTCCGAACTTCGGGTTGAAGAAGTTGTACTTCTTGTCAATCACATAGTCGCTGCTCTTGTCTGTCACATACTCGTCGGTAGGGTCCTGCATGCTGATGCCGACATAGCGGTACTGCAGGTCGGCAAAGGCGTTCAGCCCGTTCACGATGGTGTAGTTCACCTTGCCATAGATATTGAAGTCGGTCTTCTTGGCCTGGTCTCGGTAGTATTCGTAGTCGGGTGTCAGCGTGTAGCCTGTCACACCGTCTTTCACCGTGCTGCCGTTCACCTTGAGCTTGTTGCCGTCGTTGTCCCGGTATATCATATAGGGTGCTCCCACCCAGGTTACACGTCCGAAGTGGTCGCCGATGTACTTGTTCCAGCCTCCGCCAACGGTAGCCTCCACGTTCTTCTTGTTGTCATAGACGAGCGATGCCACGGCACCATAGAAGTCGTTTTCCATCTTCTTCTGCTGCACCAGGTCGCCCAGCACCTGCGAGTAGTAGTCTACTCCGCCCACGTTTCTTGTCACCGGCGCCACCGTCTTGTCCAGTCCGTACTTGGCCCATTTGCGCTCCATCTTGTACTGTTCGTAGTAGCCGTCTCCACGGGTGTAGTGCAGGGCGGTGTTCAGCTTGAGCATGCCGTTGAGGCGCTGGTTCCAGATGAGCTGGTAGTTCTGCTGGTGATAGTTGTCGGTCTGGTTGTCGTAGTAGCCTGTGGGATTGCCGTTGGCGTCAAAGCCCAAGATGCCGCACGAGTTGAAGGTGCGCCCATACTTTTCCTGTTCATACTTCGAAGTGTAGTTCCAGGCGTGGTAGGTCTCCTCGGTGCCGTTCCAGGTAATGAACTTCACCACCGTGTTGTCGCCAAAATACCCAGCCTGCAGCAGATAGCTGTTCAGCTTGGTGGAGGCGCGGTCGAGGTATCCTTTCGAACCGATGTTCGACAGGCGTCCCTGCAGACCCCAGTGTCCGTTAATGAGTCCCGTTCCGAAGCGCAGCGTCTCCTTATGGCTGTAGTACGAACCGCCACTGACGTCAATGCCCACGAAAGGCTTAACGCCGACGTTCTCCGTCAGCATGTTCAGGGTAGCACCGAAGGCTCCGGCACCATTGGTTGACGTTCCCACGCCACGCTGTATCTGCATGGACTTCACGCTACTGGCGAAGTCGCCCATATTCACCCAGAAAACAGTGGCACTCTCTGCGTCGTTCAGCGGAATACCGTTGGCTGTGATGTTGATGCGTGAAGGGTCGCTGCCACGCACCCTGAGCGACGTATAGCCAATGCCATTACCTGCATCTGAAGTCATCGTCACGCTGGGTGTCAGCGACAACAAATAGGGCACATCCTGTCCAAAATTGACCGCCTTGATTTGTTCTTTACTCATATCTGTAAATGCTACAGGGGTCTTCCTTGAGGCTCGAGTAGCCACCACCTGTACATCTTGTAATTCTACGCTTTTCAGCGTGTCCAATTCGGCGCCCTGTGCTGTTGTCACTGCAAACAAGGCTGCCAGTCCAAACAATCTTTTCATCTTTCTTTTACCTTATTTATTAAAATGTTAACAAAATAAGGGGTCGGTGTTTACTCATCATCCCTGCGTCGGCATTATCCGTATCAGGTTCCGAGGGTATCATCTCAGCCCACACCCGTGAGCACCCCTTGATATCATGTTTGAAATCGGCTGCAAAATTACATAAAAATTATGAATTATGCACTATGAATTATGATTTTTTTTTGTACCTTTGCGCCCAAATTGTAGAGACATGGATACGATTAAGAAACAATTTGCACAGAAACTGATGGATATCAAGGCCATCAGACTGCAGCCCAACGACCCCTTCACGTGGGCCAGCGGATGGAAGTCACCTATTTATACTGATAACCGCAAGACCTTGGGATTCCCCGAGGTCCGTTCGTTTGTCAAACTCGAGCTCTGTCATGCCATCCAGCAGAACTTCCCCGAGGCTGAGGCCGTGGCCGGTGTCGCCACGGGAGCCATCGCCCAGGGTGCTTTGGTGGCCGACGAGTTGGGACTGCCCTACGCCTATGTGCGTCCGAAACCGAAGGACCACGGCATGGGTAACCAGGTGGAGGGTGAGTTGAAGAAAGGTGCCAAGGTCATCGTCGTCGAGGACCTCATCTCGACGGGCGGTTCCTCGCTGAAAGCCGTCGAGGCCCTGCGCCAGTATGGCGTGGAGGTCATCGGCATGGTGGCATCGTTCACCTACGGTTTCCCTGTCGCCGAGGAGGCCTTCCGCGAGGCTGGCGTCCGTCTCATCACTTTGAGCGACTATAATGCCGTCCTCGAGCAGGCTGCCGAGACAGGCTATATCAAGAAGGAGGAAATAGAGGTGTTGAACGAGTGGCGTCAGTCACCAAGTACCTGGAAACAGAATGACTAAGTTTGAAAGTAGCGTCAAACAGATACCTTATCCTGTCGAGGATGTATATCGCAATATCAGCGATCTGAGTAATCTGGAGCGTGTGCGCGACCGCGTGCCGCAGGACAAGATGCAGGACTTCCAGTTCGACAGCGACAGCGTGCAGGTCAGCGTGGCCCCCGTAGGTACCATCCGGTTGCGCATCTGCGACCGTGAGGAGAACAAGTGCGTGAAGTTCGAGGCCGAGCAGTCGCCGCTGCCTTTCAACCTATGGATACAGGTGCTGCCCGTCACCGAGACGACCAGTAAGATGAGGGTCACCGTCCAGGCCGACATCCCCTTCATGCTGAAAGGAATGGTCAGCGGTCCCCTGCAGGAGGGTGTCGAGAAAGTCGCTGATGCCCTGTCACAAATTCCGTATGTTTAATTTGTAGCAGCGGACTTACACGGACAAACACGGACTGTCGCTGCGCTAGTGAATAGTGAAAAGTGAATAGTAAAAAAGTCCTTTAGTCCTGTAGTCCTTGCAAAAAATAAAAGCTATGGCAAATAAGCTTTGGGAAAAGAATTTCGAGGTGAATGCCGAGATTGAGCGCTTCACCGTGGGCCGGGACCGTGAGATGGACCTCTACCTGGCCAAGTACGATGTGCTGGGCTCCATGGCCCATATCACGATGCTCGAGAGCATCGGCCTGATAGGCAAGGACGAGTTGCCCCTGTTGTTGGCGGAGCTGAAGAGCATCTACCAGTTGGCTGAGCGTGGCGAGTTCCAGATCGAGGAGGGCGTCGAGGACGTCCACTCTCAGGTGGAGCTGATGCTGACGCGCAAATTGGGCGACATGGGCAAGAAGATCCATTCCGGCCGCTCACGTAACGACCAGGTGCTCGTGGACCTCAAACTCTTTACCCGCCACGAGCTCATGGAGGTCGCTGACGCTGTCAAGGTGCTCTTCGATGAACTCATCCAGAAGAGCGAGCAGTACAAGGACGTGCTGATGCCGGGCTATACCCACCTGCAGGTGGCCATGCCCAGCTCCTTCGGTCTGTGGTTCGGCGCCTATGCCGAGAGCCTCACCGACGACATGCTCTTCCTGCAGGCCGCCTACAAAATGACCAACCGTAATCCCCTGGGCTCTGCTGCCGGCTATGGCTCCTCGTTCCCCCTGAACCGTCAGATGACCACCGACCTGTTGGGCTTCGACTCCATGGACTATAACGTGGTCTATGCCCAGATGGGTCGTGGCAAGATGGAGCGTAATGTGGGCTTCGCCCTGGCCACCATCGCGGGCACCATCGCCAAGATGGCCTTCGACGCCTGTATGTTCAACTCCCAGAACTTCTCCTTCGTCCGTCTGCCCAAGGAGTGTACCACGGGTTCCAGCATCATGCCGCACAAGAAGAACCCCGACGTCTTCGAGCTCATCCGTGCCAAGTGCAACAAGCTCCAGGCACTGCCCCAGCAGGTGACGCTCATCATGAACAACCTGCCCGTGGGCTACTTCCGTGACCTGCAGATCATCAAGGAGGTCTTCCTGCCCGCCTTCGACGAACTCAAGGACTGTCTGCGGATGGCTGCCTACATTATTAATAAGATAGAGGTACGCGAGGACATCCTCGACAATCCCATGTACGACCCCATGTTCTCTGTCGAGGAGGTCAACAAGCGTGCGTCCGAAGGTTTACCCTTCCGAGATGCCTACAAACAGGTCGGCTTGGAGATTGAGGCAGGCACCTTCCGTCCCGACAAGGATATTCATCACACCCACGAAGGCAGCATCGGTAACCTTTGTAACGACCGTATTACCGAACTTATGAACCAGGTGCTCGAAGGTTTCGCCTTTGACCGCATGCTCACCGCCGAACAGCGCCTGCTGGCAACACCGTAACCGTCATGAAGCATCTGTTTGTTGTCTGTCTGATGCTGTCGTTGGCAGCCTGTTCTGCCGAGCAGGAGTTCTCCACGTGGCCGTGCCGATTCTCTTACAACAACCAGATACACAACAATGCCGTGCTGGCATCAGCCATGAACAGCAGTTCGCGCGGCATGTTCTGTCTGATTACGGAGAGCACGCGCGCCGGGGTGAAGTATCTCAACTTCCAGACCAGCGACGGCCAGGTGTCAGACCCCATTCCCGAGTCGGCCGAGGAGTCGCAGGCGCAATTTGTCCTGGGACTCAACAACGGCATCATCATTGGCTATCAGACGCTGAACACGGACGGTGCCTATGGCGGTTTCATCGGCTATGACGTCCAGTGCCCCAACTGTGTGCGCAACGAGAACAACACCACCAATCCCAACTACCGCATTACCATGTCGAATACCGGCATCGCCACCTGTCCGAAGTGTGACCGTAAGTACGACATGAACAACAACGGCATCCTGCAGAACGGCGGTGAGGGCGACTCAGGACTGGAGAAGTATGTGGCTGCCACCTCGGGGCCTTTCGGCATTGTCAGCGTCTTCCGCCGATAGGCATTACAACAGAAGTCAAAATAAGAACGGTACATGTCAATGGCCTCTCACAGGTTTTGGACATGTACCGTTTTCAACTAACAAAACTACTAACTACTAATAAAATAACTTATAAAAAAAAACTACTTCTTGAAAACATCAACAGATTAAGTACTATATTCGACTGCAAAATTAGCTTTTTTTCTTTACACCCTCATTCGTTTTGGTTGCAAATGGCTTGTTTGCCGTCTCATGCGAAATTTTATTCTTTTGCCGGCTTTTGGAGACATGGAGAGAAAAGTATGAGACATGCAGCAACCCATATAAAACAAAGCAAAACGCACGTGTTGTCTGAATGCGCTAATTTTGCATCTGATATGTCCTTTTAAGGGCATTGGATCGCCCATAACGATTATCAAACAACAATAACAAAAACGCTTATGAAACGGAAATTTACTTTTATTCTGACAAGTCTCCTGCTGCTGGCAGTGGGAGTGAATGCCGAACCTGTTAGCCTTAAAACGAATGGTGGACAGAATGTCTGGTGCGTCTTCTGACCTGACGTTACACTTCATTGTGGCTACAGACAACCATGGTGCTTTCCAGTATGATGTTGATGCCGAATCCTATAAGCATGTGCAATTGGTGAATACCGGAACTTCGGGTGCCAAGTTGGAGGTTGATGTGTGAAGGTGAAGGTTTTTTTATCTCCCGCGGTAGGCGCGCGCCCGCGTACCTTATTATATACCCTGGGGGTTTGAATGCTGAGGTGTGTGCATGCAAAAAACGAGCATGAGACATGGAGAAGGGTATCTGACACGCGCATAAACGCACGTATTACATTAATGTGCTACTTTTGCACTCGAAATAATCATTAAAAATACAAACGCGATTATAACATAACCAATAACAAATATTATCAAACAGTATGAAAAAGAATTTTACTTTTATTTTATTGAGCCTCCTGCTGCTGGCAGTGGGAGGGGGCAGTGCGCAAACGACGACATTGGTTTTGGATAAAGTCAATAGTGCATCGTTGAGTGATCAAGTATATACAGATGGGAAAGTTACGGGTGCTACGGTTACATTTAATGGCACTGGCTTCAATGGTACATATAGCAGTGGATTGACAGGTGCTGATAATAGTTGGGTTGCGGATTATCAAAAAGGAGAAGTTCATACATTTACTATCAATCTGAGTGAAGGTGCTCCTGCAGGAATTCATTTTTATGTAGCTGCTGAATTTTATGGGAATTTTAATCATAATAATGCTACGAAATACCTAAACGAGACTATACCTGAAGGGGCAACATCCGTTTCTTATTCTGTAAGCTCAACAACACATCCAGACCTACTTAGTAATGAGGATGGAAAAGGAGCTTATAAATATGTGTGGATTATCAATCAGGGAACTTCTGGAGCAAAACTGAAAATTTCATCTATTACCCGCACCATTTCAACTGCCTCTTCCGTAGACGTTCCGACCATCACTCCCGCTGATGGCACTACGTATGACGGTGAGCTGAGTGTGACGATTACCAAGGGAGAGGGCAATAGCAAGGTTGTATATTCTGTTAGCGGCGCCACAACGGGTAATGCTACAGATGCAGAATTCACTGAGAATAGTAAAACTCTTAATCTTACAGGTACAGGAACTATTACCGTGACAGCTACTGGTTATGATGGTGAGAATGCTTCTTCTCCCGTTACGAATACCTATACCTATGGTGTTCCTAGCGGCAAGACAACAGTGTCGTATGCTATTCCGGGAGAAGTGGAAACCGAGATGAGAAAATATGATTTTGAGAGTGGTGATGATACTGAACAGGGAGGAAGCTTTTCAGGTAAGGGACAAAGCGGTGATGACTCCTATGCAGGTGCAGGTAGTCATAACTTATGGTTAAAGAATGATAATTATGGCGGTAATGATTATTCAAGCCAGATTTATCTTAATTTAAATACTTCAGATTGGCCTGTTGGAACTAAAATAACTCTTAGCTTCTATGCTAAGGGGTGTGATGATTTTGAGGTAAATACTGCCAAAGATCGAGATAATGGTATGAAAATAGCTATTCAGGAGAAGGATAGCCCATGGCGTGATTGTGCTGTCTTTACTAATGGTGTAAAGATTACAAAAGAATGGAAACCTTATGTATATCATGCAACGATAGATAATACTTGTAGTCCTAATAGAATTTATTTTAACTGTGGTAATTATAAAGGGTCTTTCCGTTTCGATAACATAATAATAACTAAGACTGCAGAATCTGCCACTGGCGGTAGCAACGTGTTTACCTCTGATGACCAGGTTGCCAATATTGACAAAAGTGAGTTCTCAAGCTTGAGCGAAGGCGATTACATCTGTGCTGACGTAACGGGTAGCCCTGAGACCATCAAGTTGGTATGCAATGGAAATGACTATGCACTGAGCCAGTTCAATGGTGGTAACTTGTGGGGTGTCAAAGCTACCGCTGATATGAAAACGGCACTTTCTGGAAACGACTCTGAGTTCAAGGGTCATGACCTGACGCTGAACGGTATCTCAATCTATGAGACTACTGCTGTTACTGAAACTAATACAGGAAGCATTACGAAGAAGAACAATACGTTCGTTGAGCTGACCCGTTCGTTCACAAAGGACATGTGGAATACGGTATGTCTGCCGTTCGCACTCACCGCTGATCAGGCTGAGGAACTGTTCGGCTCAGGCTACACGATAGCTAAATTCACCGGCGTCAGTGAAACGACAATGGAGTTTACAAGTAAGGACAAAGAAGCTTTTGATTTTGTAGCAGGTCAGCCATATTTGGTGAAGCCGACGGAAAACTTGAGCAATAGTTCTCCTGTTGTGCTATCTGATGTAAATATCACGGCCAAGAACGGTGCAACCGTACCACATGACGGCTATTCGTTCACTGGAACCTTTACCACCAAGTCGTTTGCAGAAGGTGACTGGGCAACAACACGCTTTGTGGCTACCGGCAACAAACTGAAAACTCCGAACAGTGAGAATGCCATGAAGGCCCTGCGCTGCTACTTCACTGTGCCTGCTGCCAAGAGCCTGGCTCGTGGCTATGCCATCGACGGATTTATGGATGACGATGTTCCTACCGACATCAGCGCTACGCTCAACGACAACGTACAGACGACAAAGGTGATCTACAACCTCGCCGGTCAGCGCGTGGCTAACCCGACAAAGGGTCTCTATATCGTAAACGGTCAGAAGGTCGTGGTTAAGTGAGAGAAGGAATAAGAACATAAAAGTAAAAACATAGAACGTATGAAAAAGAAAATGTATATGAAGCCTGAACTGGAAGTGGTCGTGTTCGATATGCCAAGACTGCTGAGCGGCTCTGCAGCTGTCAATGTTGACGGAACAGGCGTGATTGACGGCGGCGATAAAGACGATCCCAGTGGTGCCTTAGCCCGTGAGTACGACTTCTTCGAAGACTAAAAATCAACTCTCAAAGGTTAGGGAGTTATGATGACTCCCTAACCTTTCCCAAAAACAACTATTCAGATAATTCATATTCCATAGTTATTAACTAAAACATTAACACAATGAAGAAATTATTTACTTTGGTGATGCTTTTGGGCATTGCCCTGGGTATCCAGGCTGAAAACCTGCCTATCGCAGGTGGTTATCACTATGCCGTCAAGAACTTGAGCGGTCAGGTGAAGGTAACGTTCACCAAGCAGTATGGTGACGTGGGTCTTTGTGACAAGCTGCCCATCAGCCTCAGCGAGTACAAGGGTGTCCGCGTAGAGTTCGCCGCTCCTGTGTCAGACCAGATCCAGCTTAAAGTGCAGGCCAACAAGGAGGACTGGATTCCTGCCGAGGCCGGTGCCACTCAGATTGCTTTCAACTTCGCTGACAGAGGGCTGTCTGGTACGCTGACGGTGTTCAACCTTCAGAGCAACAAGGCCGATGAGTCCTGCACCCTGAAAAACGCCTACCTCATCAAGACCAACGGTACCGAGGAGCTGTGCAAGTACAATACGGCAGAGGGCTACAACAGAGACCTTGACATCTACAGTGCCGACGTGGAGTTCCAGCAGCAGTATGCCCAGATTGGCGGATGGGACGGCGTTGCAGGCGACACCTACACCGTAACCTTCGGCAGTGCCGTACCCGCACAAACCTTCATGTGGAAATATGTCACTAGTGCCGGCGAGCAGTATGTTGATATCGAGCCTGGCACCACTGGTACCGTGACTACCGACGCTAACTATACTGGCTTGTGCCTGCTGTACAAGGCTTCTGGCGTGGCTACCTATAAAATCGTGTCCATCGTCCGCAACGATGAGGGTGGCGTGACTCCGGGTCCTGATCCTGATCCCGAGCCCGTAGCAAGCAGCAGCCTGCCTATCGCAGGTGGTTATCACTATGCCGTCAAGAACTTGAGCGGTCAGGTGAAGGTAACGTTCACCAAGCAGTATGGTGACGTGGGTCTTTGTGACAAGCTGCCCATCAGCCTCAGCGAGTACAAGGGTGTCCGCGTAGAGTTCGCCGCTCCTGTGTCAGACCAGATCCAGCTTAAAGTGCAGGCCAACAAGGAGGACTGGATTCCTGCCGAGGCCGGTGCCACTCAGATTGCTTTCAACTTCGCTGACAGAGGGCTGTCTGGTACGCTGACGGTGTTCAACCTTCAGAGCAACAAGGCCGATGAGTCCTGCACCCTGAAAAACGCCTACCTCATCAAGACCAACGGTACCGAGGAGCTGTGCAAGTACAATACGGCAGAGGGCTACAACAGAGACCTTGACATCTACAGTGCCGACGTGGAGTTCCAGCAGCAGTATGCCCAGATTGGCGGATGGGACGGCGTTGCAGGCGACACCTACACCGTAACCTTCGGCAGTGCCGTACCCGCACAAACCTTCATGTGGAAATATGTCACTAGTGCCGGCGAGCAGTATGTTGATATCGAGCCTGGCACCACTGGTACCGTGACTACCGACGCTAACTATACTGGCTTGTGCCTGCTGTACAAGGCTTCTGGCGTGGCTACCTATAACATACAGAGCATCAAGCTGAATGATATCACCACTGGCACTGGCGCTTTGCGGCATAAGCTGCAAATGACAGATTCTCAGGTTGTCTATGACCTGCAGGGCCGCAAGGTTGCTCAGCCTACTAAGGGCCTGTACATCGTGAACGGCAAGAAGGTAGTCTTGAAGTAAACGTAATCAACCATAATCAAGATATGAAGAGACTACTGCTGGTATGTTTCATCGTATTAGGCTCACTCAAAGGTGACGGCTCAGGCCGTCACCTTTGAGAATGATGCCATCTAAAACGGCCGTCAGGTTGTGATAAAAAAAATAAGAAATAAGAAATAAAAATTAAGAAATAAGAATTATTATAATTAATAAGGTATGAGAAAGCTATTGTTCCTATTCTCTATGCTTTGGGCTGCTATCGGGATGACGGCGCAGACCGTCACCATCGAGGCCGAGTCGATGACCCCTGGTGGACAGTATGCCGGCAAGTGCCAGTCGCCCTTCAGCGGCATGGGCTTCTATGCCAATGGCGACTGTGCCACGGGTTATGTCACTTTACCCAAGAAGAGCGGTGTCTACAATGTGAGCGTCATCGGTGCCAGCAGTGACAATAGCGGCGCCGGCATCGCCCTCTATGTGGGTGGCACGAAGGCAGCCGACTTCACCTTCTATGGAAATGGCACCTCGACGAAGAGCACACAGTGCCGCCTGTTTCTCAACAGCACGTCGGCACAGGTGAAGCTGAACTTAGAGACGGACAATGGCAGCAACGATACCTTTGTTGATAAGGTCGTCTTCACGTTTGTGAAGGAGATAGAGGAACGCGACGCCCCTGTGCTGCCCGCCCAGGGAGCCTACTATACTGGTCAGTACCGTAACCTGTTCGTTGAGGCTGGCTGTTCAGAGAGTCAGGTCAGCCAGAGGCTGCAGCAGCTGTGGAACCAGCTGTTCTATGGCACCGACGGCCGCGAGGACGGCCAGCGGGTGTACTATCCTGTAGGCGACGACGAGGCCTACATCCTCGATGTCAACAATGACGACGTGCGTTCGGAAGGCCAGTCGTATGGCATGATGATCTGTGTTCAGATGGACAAGCAGCAGGAGTTCAACCGCCTCTGGAAATGGGCACGTACCCACATGCAGCACCGCGGCGATGAGTTCGACGGCTATTTCGCGTGGCAGATGAACAAGAACGGCACCATCCGCGAGAATGCTCCAGCCCCTGATGGCGAGGAGTACTTCATCACGGCACTGATGCTGGCCGCCAACCGCTGGGGCAACGGTACGGGTATCTATAACTACATGGCCGAGGCCAACTATATCCTGAAGGCATGCGTGAACAAGCCGCTGTCGCAGTATCCTTTCTCGTCGGTGACCAATATGTTCGACAAGACCCAGAAGCAGGTCGTCTTCGTGCCCTTTGCCACGTCAGCCGACAAGACCGACCCGTCGTACCACCTGCCCGCCTTCTATAAGCTGTGGGCGCTGTGGGCCGACGAAAACAACGACTTCTGGAATGAGCTGGCGCAGAAGAGCCGCGAGATGTTCCTGAAGTTTGCACATGCCACGACGGGACTGATGCCCGACTACGCCAACTTCGACGGTACGCCGAACGGTGAGGGCGGCCATAACAATTTCCGCTACGACGCCTGGCGCTGCATGATGAATATGGGCTGTGACTATGCCTGGTGGAAGGAGTGTGCTGACGAGACCACGCTGGTGAAGCGTGCCCATAGCTTCTTCATTGGCAAGGGTGTGAAGCAGTACTGCAGCAACTACTCGTTAGAGGGCAACCAGGAGAGCGGCAACACATCACACTCGCCGGGACTGGTGGCCTGCAATGCCGTGGGGGCTCTGGCCAGCGACAGCAAGGCCATCTGGGACTTCATCGATGACTTCTGGGAAACACCCATTCCCAGCGGACGCTACCGCTACTATGACGGCATGCTCTACTTCTTAGGGTTCCTGCATGCCTCCGGCAACTTCCGCATCTACTATCCGAATGGCTCGGGAGTCCATAGCGCCACGATCAATGACAAAGGACAGATGAGAAACGATCAGGTCGTCTATGACCTGCAGGGCCGCAAGGTTGCTCAGCCTACTAAGGGCCTGTACATTGTGAACGGCAGAAAGGTCGTGATGAAATAAAAAATAAAAATTAAGAAATAAGAATTATTATAATAAGGTATGAGAAAGCTATTGTTCCTATTCTCTATGCTTTGGGCTGCTATTGGGATGACGGCACAGACCATCACCATCGAGGCTGAGACGATGACATGCGGCGGACCGTATGCCGGTCCGTATGAGTCATCATTTATGGGTGTAGGCTTCTATGGCAATGGTGACAACGCTGTGGCTAACGCTGTATTCCCCGTGCTCAATGGCGTCTATGAGATGACCATCGTAGGTGCCAGCAGCAACAGCAGCGGTGCCGGCATCGCCCTGTATGTGGATGGTACGAAGGTCAAGGACTTCACGTTCTATGGCAACAAAGCCACGGAGCAGACCGCCAAGATCAAGCTGTTTCTGTCTGCCACGACGGCACAGGTGAAGCTGAACTTAGAGACGGACAACGGTAGCAACGACACCTTTGTCGATAAGGTCGTCTTCACGTTTGTGAAGGAGATAGAGGAACGCGACGCCCCGGTGCTGCCCGCCCAGGGAGCCTACTATACTGGTCAGTACCGTAACCTGTTCGTTGAGGCTGGCTGTACGGAGGCTGAAGTCAACGAACGCCTGGAGCAGCTGTGGCAGCAGCTGTTCTATGGCAGTGACGGCCGCGAGGACGGCCAGCGGGTGTACTATCCTGTAGGCGACGACGAGGCCTACATCCTCGATGTCAACAATGACGACGTGCGTTCGGAAGGCCAGTCGTATGGCATGATGATCTGCGTGCAGATGAACAAGCAGCAGGAGTTCAACCGCCTGTGGAAATGGGCATACAACCACATGCAGCACCATGGTGACGAGCATGACGGCTACTTTGCCTGGCAGATGAACAAGAATGGGTCGATGCGTGACCAGCAGCCAGCCCCTGATGGCGAGGAGTACTTCGTCATGGCGCTGATGCTGGCAGCCAACCGCTGGGGCAACGGCACAGGCATCTACAACTATATGGCCGAGGCTAACAACATCCTGCGGGCTACGCTGGACAAGCCGCTGTCGCAGTATCCTTTCTCGTCGGTGACCAATATGTTCGACAAGACCCAGAAGCAGGTCGTCTTCGTGCCCTTTGCCACGTCAGCCGACAAGACCGACCCGTCGTACCACCTGCCCGCCTTCTATAAGCTGTGGGCGCTGTGGGCCGACGAAAACAACGACTTCTGGGATGAGCTGGCGCAGAAGAGCCGCGAGATGTTCCCGAAGTTTGCACATGCCACGACGGGACTGATGCCCGACTACGCTAACTTCGACGGTACGCCGAATGGTGAGGGCGGTCATAACAATTTCCGCTACGATGCCTGGCGCTGCATGATGAATATGGGTTGTGACTATGCCTGGTGGGCAGCGTGCGCTGACGAGACCACGCTGGTCAAGCGTGCTCACAGCTTCTTTGCCAGCAAAGGCGTGAAGCAGTACTATAGCAACTACACCTTGGATGGTAACCAGGATAGTGGCAACACATCGCACTCGCCGGGACTGGTGGCCTGTAATGCCGTGGGGGCTCTGGCCAGCGACAGCAAGATGGCATGGGACTTCATCGATGACTTCTGGGAGACTGACATCCCCACAGGGCGCTACCGCTACTATGATGGCATGCTCTACTTCATGGGCTTCCTGCATGTCTCCGGCAACTTCCGCATCTACTATCCGGAACAGGATACAACTACGGCTATCAAGGAAATAGAGCACACGGGAGATAGTACGGCTGAGTCGTGCCATAACCTGTCTGGCCAGCGTGTCGTCAACCCTGCCAGAGGACTCTACATCCGTAACGGCCGCAAGGTCATCATCAGATAATCGTAATCAGGTATAACAAAAGAAGCCGTCCCCCACGTGCGGAAGAGCACAAGAGGGACGGCTTACTGGTAAGTGACTTTTCAAGTAGTCGGCTATGACGTCGTTCTTATTCATTGACAACTTTCTGAATCGTTCCGTCTTCATGATAGAACAGCCGCTGCACCTTCAGGGAGCGCAGCCATGTGCGGTCGTTGGAGGGGATGCAGTCGTGGTAGCACAGGTACCACCGGCCGCGGTGCTCAACGATGCTGTGATGGGTCGTCCAGCCTACGACGGGGTCGAGGATGACACCCTGGAAAGTGAAGGGTCCGTAGGGATTGTCGCCAATGGCATAGCACAGCAGGTGCGTGTCGCCAGTGGAGTAGGAGAAGTAGTATTTACCCTGATACTTGTGCATCCATGAGGCTTCGAAGAAACGGTGCGGATTGTCGGCGGTCAGCGGTTTCCCGTCGGCATCGACCACCAGGACAGACCGTGGGGTCTCGGAAAACTGCAGCACGTCATCGGTCATGCGGGCGACACGGCTGGGAATGGCGGGCTCACCGGCTTTCGGAAACTGCTCGTCGCGCATCTTCAGACGGTTGTCCTCATACCATTGCAGCTGACCGCCCCAGATGCCACCGAAGTAGCAGTACACCTGACCATCGTCGTCCTTGAAGACGCAGGGGTCTATGCTATAGGAGCCGCGGATGGGGTCGGGCTGTGGGGTGAAGGGGCCTTCCGGACGGTCGGCCACGGCCACGCCGAGGTGGAACTGTCCGAGATAGTCTTTGGCCGAATAGATGAGATAGTAATGGCCGTCCTTCTCCACGCAGTCGTTGTCCCATAGCTGCTTCTCGGCCCAGGGAATCTGCTCTACGCTCAGGATGACACCATGGTCGGTGGCGGCGTCATGCTCGACATCACCGAACGACAGCACATGGTAGTCTTTCATCTGGAAGTGGCCGCCGTCGTCGTCAAAGCTCGCGCCACTGTCCCAGTCGTGGCTGGGGTAGATAAACAGACGACCGTTAAACACATGGGCAGCAGGGTCTGCCATATAGTCATTGGGAAAAAGATAGCGTGCCTTCATACTGATAACTATTGTTTATATAACTTGATGATTTCTGCTACAACGGGCTTGGCCTTGTGGCTGCGGTCGAAGAGTAGGGGATAGTTGGTGCGTCCCTTGATGGGCCAGTCGTTGAGCCAGGTGTCGGCATCGGTGAGACCCCAGAAATTGATGCGGCTAATCTTGTCGCGGTGCTTGTAGTAGAGTCTGAAGAACTCCATGTAGCGGTCGGTGAAGGTCTTGACCATGTCGGCAGGCAGACCGTTTCGGTAGGGATTCATCTTCTCGTCATAGCGGAAGTCCATGGTGATGTCGGCACCGCCGAAGTTCTCAGGCTTGGGCAGCACATTGATATCCAACTCGGTCATCATGACCTTGACACCGCAGGCGGCAAAAGCCTCAATGCTCTCCTCGTAGTCGGCCAATACAGGATAGTCCATGCCGTTATGACTCTGCATGCCGACGGCATCGATGCGTAACCCTTTTGCCTTCAGTTGGCGGACAAGACGGCATACCGTGGCCCGCTTGGCAGGACAGGACATGGAGTAGTCGTTATAGTACAGCTCCACATCGGGGTCGGCCTCATGGGCATAGCGGAAGGCCAGTTCGATGAACTCCTCACCCAAGATGTTATAGTAAGGCGATTGGCGGAGCGTGCCATCGTCATTGACGGCTTCGTTGACCACATCCCAACCCTTGACCTTTCCATGGAAATGGCCTACAACAGTCATGATGTACTTGCGCATGCGCTCCTTCAGCAGGTCGCTGCTAGCTGTGTTGCCATCTTCATCCAGGAACATCCATTTGGGCGTCTGCTCATGCCATATCAGCACATGGCCGAAAGGTGTTAGGTTGTGCTCCTGGCAATAGCTGATGAAGCGATCGCCCTCGGTGAAGTCAAAATGTCCCTCCGTGGGTTGCAGACTTTCCGGTTTCATGCAGTTCTCGGCCACGGCAGCATTGAAGTGAGTGTCGACAATCTGATTGACAGACGTGCTGCGACCTATACACTGCTTCGTGTTGAGTGCCGAGCCGAAGAAGCAGTATTGGCCGACTGTTTCACGCAAGCCCTGAGCCTGTATGTACGACAGGCTTAGGAGCGTCAAGACTATGGTGAAGTGTGTTCTCATAAAGCTAGTCACCAGAACCGAAACCAATGCGCTGTAGCCAGGACAGCTTATAGAAACCGTTACTCATTATACAACCGTTTATAGTCGTCACCCTTGAACTGCGTACCGAGGTCCTTGCCGGCTATGCCGTCGCAGACACCCTTGTAGGCACGCTTGCGCTTGTAGTCCTTGTTCCAGAGGTCCGGTGACTCGCCGAGCAGCCAGTAGGCATGCTCGTCGTCGTTGTCGCTGAGGCCCCAGATGGTGATACCGCTCTGCTGGGCGGCAGGGATGATCTTCTTGTAGCTCTCAAAGACGCGGCGGAAAGCCTCATACTGTGCCTGCAGCTGCTTTTCCGAAGGCGTCGCCGTTCCCAGGGCAATATCCAACTCGGTGATGCGGATAATCTTTCCTGAGGCAGCGAGGTCGGTCAGTGAGGCATCGACCAGTGCCATGAACTTGTTGATCTGTGTGTTCAGGTCGTCGTCATCGCTGACGTCCAGCGTCAGGTGCATCTGCGTGCCGATACCATCGACGATGGGTGAGCCGTTGGCGGCATCGATGTCCTTGACGAACTGGATGATGGCCTTGCGCTTGCTGGGTGAGGTCTCCAGACCGTAGTCGTTGTAGAAGAGCTTGGTTTCTGCCGGCAGGTACTGGCGGGCTTTCTGATAAGCCTGTACGGCATAGTCGGGAACCCAGTAGCCCCAGTAGAAGTTCTGGTCGGCCCAGTCGATGGTCAGACCGTCGGTCACGTTCTCTACAGGCTCGGTGTCTGTTCCGTCAAACACCTTGTCGATACCGCGGCGCAGGTTGCTGCCGTCTTCAATGGCCTCATTGATGACATCATAGCCGTAGGGAGTGATGCCCTTGCCCTTCAGGTAGTCGCCCATGCCCTTGATCCACTTGTCCATGGCTCCCAGCAGCAGGGCGCGTTTCTCTTCGGGAGTCTTGACGACGTAGTTGCCACCGGCGCGGCGCGGAGCAGCGGCATCGAGTTTCTCCTTGAGACCGAACTCAATGTCATCCAGATACCACGTCGTGGCATTCTCTCCGAAGTTGATGAGGATGCGGTCCACATCGTCATACTGCTGGGTGAAGAAGTAGGAATACTGCTGCCACTCGTTGGTGATATTGAAGCTGTACCAGATCTGGCTGCCGTAGGTCTTGCTGTTCTGGTGGCAGAACTCCAGCTTACTGGTAGCGGCTTCCGACTTGGCCCAGAAACGAATCATATAGACTTTGCCCTTCTCTAATGGCGTATTGAAGGTATAGGCGAACTGTGCCTGGTGGCTTTGGCTTGCCGTGGGGTTGGTCAGCTTGGCGCTGTACTTACTGTTATGGCCCTCGCCATCGGCAGAAACATCCACGACGGAGTTGTTACCCCATGAGGACCAGTTGCCGAGTGTGCCACCCTCGAAGTCGTGGCTGTCGCTGGTCAGCATGTTGTTGGCCGACAGGATGGGAGCCACCAGCGACAAGAGGTAGGTCTGCTGCTGCTGGTGGTGCCAGATGAAGTTATGACCCCACAGGGCAAGACCGGTGCCGTCCATGCTCTCGAACATATTGTCGAGCTGCTTGAAGCTCAGGTCACCGTTAGGCTGTACGATGTATGACATCTTCATCTCGTTGCCGGCGGTCACTATCTGGAAGTTCTCGTCGACCAGCTGTTTGTAGATGCCTCCCTTGATGTACATGCCGGCATCGAAGCCCACGCCGACCTTGAGGTTCGGGGTGTACTGGACAGCATAGTCCTTGATAGGCTTGTAGTTGGCGATCTGCTCATCGACGGTCAGGGGGATGTCAGCGTTGGTGACAGCCTGCTCGCCCTCGGGCGTCGCCCATTCCATCTTGCTCTCGTCGCAGCTGGCTAACAACAGGATAGCTGCTATGATGATAGGATACTGTTTCATAATGTCGTAAATAATATAAGGTTAGTCGTCAAAGTCTGATATGGTCTCAGCGGTGTTCAGCACGATGCGGAAGTTGTCGACATAGATGAGCTGGCTGGTCTTGGAAGCCTCCAGGACGTTGTCCTCGCTCAGCTCGATGTCGGAATTGACAAAGGCCATACCTACATTGTTGTACTCAGCAGCGTCGCGCATGTCCAGCAGTTCCTGGAAGAGCGGTGTCTGTAGCTTGAGCAGCTCGGTCTTGAAGACGGAGAACTCGCTCAAGGGGATGGTGACCGTCTGCCAGCCAGTGGTCTTGAACGGTTTGGTGCTACCGTCACTGTTGAGCCAGGGAACCCATGTGTAGCAGATGGTCGTCGTCTTGGTGTTCTCATCAGCACCATAGCCTAAGAAGTCGACGTTGTTCAGCATGGTAATCTGAATCTGTCCCGTCTTGTCCCACTCGTCGGGGACATAGATGTCGAACTGGAATGCCAGGTCGGTGATGGGTGTGGTGCCGTTGAAGTCGATGCACAGCTTGCTGAAGTCCTCGGCATCCGTCGTCCATACCTCCGTCTTGCGGGGGCCGACACCGACACCGCCAGCGGTGATGAGCCGCTGGGGAATGAGCTGGCAGACCTTGCCGCGACCGCTGCCCAGCGGGTCGGTCGTCAGGTCGTCTTCATTGATCATGCTGCCATCGGCCTTCCAGCCCCAGAAACCCTGGCCGCCGACACCGTCGAAGTCGAAGATCATGCCGTTACGATTGTTGAAGCAGGCGGGAGAAACAGCCTTGCCGTTGGCACCGGTGCTGCTGATGGCTCCACCGAGTGTCTCCCCGGCAGGCATCACGAAGCTGAACCACTCACCGTCGGCATCATTGGTGATGTCGGCAGCGACAATCTCCTTGCCGCTGGGCAGGAGGACGCTGGTGGTCTCCTGCAGGTTCTCGCCATAGACGATAACCGTCTCGCCAGGCTGCGGCAGTGAGTTGTTGAAGTGGGTGATGAAGGGTGCGGCAGCACGTACCGTGAGGTTGTAGCTAACCTTGTTGTCATCAGTCTTGAAGAATACCAAGGTGTTGCGTACTGCGGGATTGGCCTTCTCGACAGGTGTCTTCTTGTTGACGGTGAGCCATACGTTGTTATCGGTCATCATGGCCGTATTGAAATACGTCTCATAGCCGTTGATGTAAATCTTCTTCAATCCCTCGAAGCCTGAGCCCTCCACACGGATGAGCTGTCCCAGACGGACGGTTTCCACCTTGCGGTCGTGGATGGTGGTGGACGACGAGGCATCCTCCAGATAGATGGCGCTGATGGTCATGGTCTGCGAGGCGCTGTCCTCTTCGCTGGAGCAGCCGATGAACAGCAGTGTCAGTAGGGCCATGCCGGCTGTTCTGATATATTGCATTGTATTCATCATGTTGTGTCGTTTTAGTTATTTGAGAATGTCGTTGATATTAACCTCGCGTTCACCGAAGGAGTAGGGCACCGTGTTCAGGTGACGCTCGGCATCGATGGGCTTCAGGTTGGGATTCTTACCCTGGTCAGAGTCGGGAATCGGCAATACCAGGTTGGCCGGGGTGGCCAGCGACACGCCGGTGCCTGGAGCGGCATAGTCCTTGTTGAGGCAGTAGCCCTCAGTCTCTTCCAAAGTATAGGTGTCGTTCTTCTCACCGAAGGAGGCATTGCGCTGCTGGTTGTTCATATAGGCCAGCACGTCGGTCTGCTTATAGTAGGCGCGGCGCAGCAGGAAATACCAGTAGAGTCCCTCGAAGGCCAGTTCCAGACGGTACTCCTTGCGTAGTGCCTCGTAGTCGATGGATGCTACGCTGGACAGGCCGGCACGCTTGCGGATGGCATTGAAATACTCCAGCGCTGTGGGGTCTGCCGTGGAGGTGTTGTTACCCATGGCGGCCTCGACATAGTTCAGGTAGACCTCGGCCAGACGGATCATCGTTGTGTTGATGCCGGAGCTCTGCTTGTAGCTGTAGCCATTGACCTTATTGATTCCTACCACATATTTGCGGATGTTGACGCCTTCGGTACCGGGATTCTCCGTCTTGCCATAGGTGTAGGGCTTACCATCGGCATCGGTTCCCAAGTCAGGATATTCCTCACCGATGGAGGCGACGCACCAGTGGCGGCGCTTGTCGGGTTTTCCGCTGGTGGTCTTCTCCTTGTTGAAGTCCTTCCAGAGATCCCATGAGCAGTAGGTGGCTCCACCCCAGTTCGTTCCGTCGCTCACCATCGTTGACCAGCCGAAGAAGCAGGCTATCTCCTGGTTACAACCCCAGCCGATGGCATCGGTAGAGCCCTGCATCCACTGCAGTTGGAAGAGCGACTCGGCATTGTTGTTGCTCTTGCTCAGGTCGTTGCTGAAGAGGTCGCCATAGTTGTCGAGGAGCTTGCAGCCGCTACCGTCGATGGCTTTCTTGGCAGCCTTCTTGGCCAGGTCCAAATAATAGGTGTTACGATAGCTGCGGTCGAAGTTGGTGGCCACATTGCTGCCGTTATAGACCTCGTTGCCCGATACCAAGCCTGCCATGGACAGGTAGATGCGTGACAGGGCGGCAAAGGCCGTGTACTTCGTGATGCGTCCGGTAAAAGGTGCTGTCTCGGGCAGGTAGACAGCGGCATACTCCATATCACGGATAGCGAACTCGATGATGTCCAGCTGCGGATTGGGCTGTACGCTGTTGTAGCTTTCAATGAGTGCGGAGGTATTGGTGTAGATGATGCCACCGCTCCACAGGGAACCGATGTACCAATAGGCCAGTCCGCGCATGAAGCGGGCTTCGGCTATGTACTGCTTTTTCAGATTGTCGCCGACGGAGGCTCCCTCGATGTTCTCGATGGCGTTGTTGGACTGTGCCACGACCGAGTAGAAGGAGTTCCAGGCATCGGACAGACCCTCTGACAGTGAACCCTCGGCAAAGTTGGTATAGGGGTAGATATAGTCTGAATACTGGGCCGTGATGTTGTTGGCACGTCCGTCGCCCATGCCATAGTAGAACTTGCCGTTGAAGCCGTGCCATACGTAGTTGTAAAGCGTTGCAGTCTGGGCCTGCAGGGCCTCTTCGGAATCGAAGAAGGTCTCCTTGTTCAGGTTGGTGGTGTTCTCCACGTCCAGAAAGTCGCCGGCGCAAGAAATGAAGAGCGTAGAATGAAGGGTGACGAGTATGGTGCACAGCAGCCACTTCATACTTCTTTTCACGCTTCTGTTGCCTGTATGATATATATTCTGTTTCATATTGTTCCTGCAGTTAGAATGATACGTTGATTCCAAAGGTATAGATACGCGGCGAAGGATAGCGGCCGTAGTCGATGCCGTTCAGCAGCGTATTGCCATAGAGACAGCCTACTTCGGGGTCGTAGCCCTTGTACTTCGTCCAGGTATAGACGTTCTGGATGTTACAATACACCTTGACATTCTCCAAATAGACGCGCTTGACCCAGTCCTTGGGCAGGGTGTAGGCCAGCGAGATGTTCTGCAGACGGATGTAGCTGCCGTCCTCTACATAGGCATCGCTCATACGCCAGTTGAGGTGCTTGTCACTATCGGTGTACAGGCGTGGCAGGGTCTCGGAACCTGGGTTGACCACATGGTAGTTGCGGTAGTCGTTGGGACCGTTGGGGTCAATCTTCTCAACGCGGGCATAGTCTTGTACGGTGGTCAGCAGGTTGCGCTGCGAACCGGTCATCTCCAGCCAGCGTCGGTTGTAGTTGATAACGTCGTTGCCGTAGGAACCGCTGAACTGGATGCTCAGGTCGATGCCCTTCCAGGAGAAGGTGTTGCCGAAGCCCCATGTGAACTTGGGTTCGGGGTTACCGATGACGGTCTGGTCGTCGTTGGTGATATAGCCGTCGCCGTTGAGGTCGGCAAAGCGGTAGTCACCGAGCCATACGCCACTCTTGCCGATGGTCTCGTTGCTCTCCAGGTCAAGGGCCACCATCTTCACGTTGCCGTTGGCATCCTTATAATAGAAGTCGGTAGGCTCGTTGAACATGCCGATGACCTTATAGCCCCAGAACTCGCCGATGGGGTGTCCCACCTGCGTCTTGGTGACGTTGGTGTTGTCGGAGCCTATCTGCAATGACTGCATGAGGTCGGAATTGTCAGAGTCCATCTCGATGACCTTGTTACGGTTCATGGAGAAGATGATGTTGGAACGCCACTGGAAGCCTTTCTTGTCGATGTTGACGGTGTTCAGGGTAATCTCAAGACCTCTGTTGCGGATGCTTCCCACGTTGTTCCAGGGATTGCTGGCAGCACCCTGGCCGGAAGAGCCGAGGAATGCCGGCAGGGGAGTCTGCAGCAGCAGGTCCTTGGTGTTCTTGTTGTACCAGTCGACAATCAGCTCGATGCGGTTGCGGAACAGGTTGATGTCGATACCGATGTTTGTAGAGTAGGTGGTCTCCCACTTCAGGTTGGGGTTAGGCGTGTTTGCGTTGATGACGGCCGTGCCCCACGGAGTGGACTTGGCGGCCAGCAGTGCCATATAGGCCCAGTTCTCTACGTTCTGGTTACCGGTGGTACCCCAGCCAAGGCGTATCTTGAAGTTGTTGACCACAGAAGTCAGCGGCTTGAAGAATTTCTCGTTGCTGGCCTTCCATGCAAGGGCTGCCGAGGGGAACCAGCCCCAGCGGTTGTCCTTGGAGAACTTGGAGGAACCGTCACGGCGCAGGGTGAAGGTCACCAGGTAGCGGTCGTCATAGTTGTAGAAGGCACGACCGAAATAGGAGAACAGCGCACTGGGAATCTGCGAACCGGTACCCGAGGTCTTGGATGCATCGACTGCCGACGGGTCCTTAGCAGTGTTTGACAGATAGCCTGTGGCTGATGTTGCCTGCGTCTCCCAGAGGCTATGGCTCATCTCCTGACCTAACATCACGCTGACGTTGTGGCGCTCAGCAAAGGTGTTGTTGTAGCTCAGGATGTTGCGCCATGACCAATACTTCGAGAAGTTCTTGGTCCACTTACCAGTACGGGTGTGGTTGGTCTTGACACCAAAGGTGTAGTCCGGCTCGTAGTAATAGTAGCGGTTCAGGTTGTAGTCTGCCGACAGTTCCGTCTTGAAGGTCAGCCCCTTGTAGAGCGTAGCCTCCAGATAGGTATTCAGACGGACATTCAGCTTCTTGTTGAAGTTGTCTTTGATGGAGTTTAAGGCCACGGGGTTGTCGGGCATCCATTCGTCGTCAGGACCGTCGAAGGCACCGTCCGGGTTGCGCACGGCGGTACTGGGCTGTGAGGCCAGGGCATCCATGATGGAGCCGTTCTCGGTACCCATCTCCTGCTTGGAGTCGGTGAGCGAGAAGCTCAGGCCGCCGCGGAGCCACGGTTTGATGTTGGCGTCGAGGTTGCCGCGCAACGACTGGCGCTTGAAGCCGGAGCCGATGGCGATACCGTCCTGGTTGAGATAGCCGGCGCTGAGCGCATAGGTGACATCTTTGTTGCCTCCGGTGATGGATAGGTTATGGTTGTGCATGGGGGCGGTGCGGAACAGCTCGTCTTGCCATTCGGTACCCTCGCCTAACAGGTCGGGGCGTACAAACGTGTTGTTGGCACTCTTGATCTGGGCATCAGCCAGGGCATTGTTGTGCTTTGCATACTGTTGCAGGTTCATTACCTTCAGTTTCTTGGGCATGGTCTGCCAGCCGACGTAGCCGTCGTAGGTGATGGTGGCTTCGCCGCTCTGTCCGCGCTTGGTGGTAATCATGATGACACCGTTGCTGGCGCGGGCACCATAGATGGCCGTTGCCGAGGCATCTTTCAGTACGTCCATCGACACGATGTCGCTGGGGTTGATGGCTGCCAGCGGGTTGGTGGAACCGTTGTCGCCACCGTCAGAGTCGATGACGACACCATCGATGACGAAGATAGGCTGCGAGCTCAGGTTGATGGAGTTGGTACCACGAATGCGGATGGTGCTGGAACCACCGGGGGTACCTGAGTTGCTCTGAATCTGTACACCGGCAGCACGGCCTTGCAGTACCTGGTCGATACTTGTCGGGATGGACTTCTTGATGGCGTCATCGTTCACGGAGACGACAGAACCTGTCAGGTCTGAACGTTTCATGACACCATAACCGACGACCACGACTTCACTGAGCATGGTCACGTCTCCTGATAGTGTGACGTTAATCTCGTGCTTGCCGGCCACCTTGATTTTCTTGGTGGTATAGCCGACATAACTGAATACCAGGGTGCCGTCAGAGGGTGCCTCAATGTCATAATTACCTTCATAGTCGGTAACGACTCCTTTGGAGGTTCCTTCAACCATGACGGTCGCTCCAATCACAGGACCTTCGGCATCGGTGACCGTACCCTTGACTTTGATTTTCTGTGCGTATATACCTATTGGTAATACGAAGAGAAGAACCATCAGCCCAAAGACTCTCCGGAGGAACCTGCTTGGCAGTGCCGCTGAGGAGAGCGTCTTACTTGTGCAAATCATACGTTATTTGTTTTGGTTAATAATTCTATCATGTCTCTTTTCGCTTCGGTTTTACCGGTGCAAAGATATAGAATTATCCCCATGTAGTATGTTTGCGAATGTCTGATAGGTGTTTCTGTTTGTATCATGACTCGTTTTTCTCTCCGAACTCCGTTGGAGTCATACCGAAATGCTTCTTGAAGACGGTGGAGAAGTGAGCCTGGTTCTCAAAGCCTACTGTGTAGGCAATCTGTGTGACATTGAGTTTTTTCTCACGGATGAGACGTGCCGCCTGCTCCAAGCGCAGGTTGCGAATGAACTCCGTCGTGGAGATACCCGTGATTTCCTTCATCTTGCGGTGCAGCTGGGCGCGGCTGATGCCCACGTCGCGGGTGAGCTGGGTGATGTCGTAGTCGGAGTTGGACAGGTTGGCATTGATGCTCTTCAGGATTTTCTCCATCAGAATGTCATCGTTGCCCTTCACCTGAATGTTCTCTACCTTGTCCTGTTGCTGCTGGGCACCGGAGAATTTTCCGCGCAGGCGACGCACGTTGTCCACCAGGTTGTCGATGGTGACATGCAGCTCCTCCATGTTGAACGGCTTGGCGATATAGGCATCGGCACCTTTCTTCATTCCTTCCAAGCGATACTGCACGTCACTCTTGGAAGTCAGGAGAATGACGGGGATGTCGCTGATATTGGTGTTTGACTTGATGCTGCGCAACAGGGTGATGCCGTCCATCTCAGGCATCATGATGTCGCTGACGACCAGGTCGTAGGGCTTGGTAAGCAGCAACTTGATGGCTTCGCGGCCGTTGGCGGCATACTCGAAGCGGAACCAGTCTCTCAGCTCGGTCTTGATATAGTTGGCTATCTCGGGGTCATCGTCAACAAGGAGGATGTGTAGGTTGCGTGAGGCCTGTGCCTTGGGCATCGGGTGTGACGGACGCTCGGGAGTGACGATGTCGTCAGGGTTCAAATGATTTTTCCCCAACGGCAGCGTTATTGTCAAGATGGCTCCTGTTGAGCCGTCCTTCCTGTTCTGTGCCGTCACCGTACCACCATGCATCTCCGTCAGGATACGGCAGAGGTTCAGTCCGATGCCGGTTCCGTCGATATGGCAGTTCTGGGCGTTCTTCCCCTGATAGAAACGGGTGAAGTAGCGTTCTGTATGGCTGTCTTCGAAACCATTGCCGTTGTCGGTTACCTCAATGGTGACACACTGTTGCTCGTAATTGGCAAGGACACTGACGGTGATCTCGTTTTGGGTGTATTTGAAGGCATTCGACAGCAGGTTAGAGACAACCTTGTCGAACTGCACGCGGTCTATCCATACCTTGAGGATGCCATCCGGATGGATATAGTGGTATTTGATGCCATCCTCATGGGCTTGATACTCATACAGTTTGAAAATGCCGTTGACGAAGGATATGAGATCCGTCTCCGTGTATGACAGTTTCAGCTGCTGCTTGTCGATACGGCGCTTGTCCAGTATCTGGTTGACGAGTGTCAGCAGGCGTTGGGCATTCTTGTCGATGATTCTCAGGTCCTCTTGGCTCTCCGGGTCGTTGAAGCGTCGCTTCAGTTTCTCCAATGGTGCCATGATGAGTGTCAGCGGAGAACGGATGTCGTGAGTGGCGTTGATGAGAAACTCCATCTTGGCTTCTTCCAGGTTGCGGTTGCGCTGACGCTCCCCGTTGAATAGGATGAGGCCGATGAAGCAGGCTGCGATGAGGCTGTAGGCGAGGTAGGCCCAGAGGCTCTTGTACCAGGGTGGCAGGATGGTGATGAGCAGTGTGGTGGATGGCCCGGCAAGCCAGCCGCCCGCTACGGCACGCACCTCCAGGTGGTAGCTGTCGGGCTGCAGCTGGTTCAGGACGAGCTGGTTGCTGCCTTCGCTGTTCTGCACCCATTGGGAGCCACTGCTGAAGCGGTATTGCAGGGAGATGTTCTCCTGGTTCTCATAGTCGAGGGTTGAGTATTCCAGCCGCAGGGAGTTGTTGGTATAGTCTAAGCGGTATTCCTTCTGCAGGGGGTTGAGCGGGGTGCCGTTGGCGCTGATGCGTGTCAGGTGCAGCGTGCCGGGACAGCGGTGCAGGCTGCAGGCCTCGCGGGGCAGGAAGGTGACAATACCGTCGGCGGCGCCGAAGGTGATGCGGTCGTCGGGCTGGTGTATCACGGCTCCCGGCACATACTCATTCACCGTCAGTCCGTTGCCGGCAATGTGGGACACCAGGCGGCGTGTCTGCGGGCGGTACTGCCATATACCGTTGGTGGTCGATATCCATACATCGCCCTGACGGTCGCATACCATGGCGCATGGCATCATGGTGCTCAGCGGCTGCGTGCCGGCCACGGGGGCGGCCTGGCGTGAGCGTCGGTCGTAGCGGTAGAGGCCGTGCTCGGTGCCGATGAGCATGCTGCCGTCTTTCTGCTCGCAGGCGGTGAAGCATTGCTGGCCTTCTAACAGTACGTTCCACCCGAGGCTGTTGAAGACAAAGCCCTCCGGGCGCATCACGGAGACTCCGTTGGTGGTGCATATCCATAGCAGTCCGTGCGAGTCGAACACCATGGACTTGATCCAGTCGTTGTTCAGGTAGCCCTCCTTGCGCTTGGTCTGGTGCATGCTGAGCTGCCAGCCCTGGCGTGTGGCGGGGTCGTATACGTACAGGCCGCTGCCATCGGTGCTGATGTACAGGCGGCCGCCGGCATCATCAACTATGCTGTACGTGCCGTTTCCTTTCAGGGTCTGCTCCTGGTGGGCGATGCCGCGGTAGGGGTCGTAGCGGTAGAGGGTGTTGCCGCTGGTCAGCCAGTAGTGGCCGTCACGGCTCCGGAAAAGGTATTCGGTGCCCTCGGGCGACTGCGGATGGGCGACAACCTGTCCGTTGGCATCGAAAAGGAAGATGCCGCTGCCGGGAACGACACACCAGGTGCCGCCGTTGATGGCCGGAGCAATAGAGGTGACGGCACTACCTGTGATGAAATGCTGGCTGGTCAGGCTGAAAGTATTGAAGACGGTCGCTTCCTTGGACACTTGAAGCACGCCCTTGTTGTAGCAGGCAGCCCAGAGATGCTGATTCTTGTCTTCGATGAGGTCTACGACATTGGCCTTTGCCAAGTCTATGGCGCTGCTGCTGTTGTCTACCAGCGTGAGTTTACGACTTCCTTTGTCGATGACCATGAGTCCGCCGGTGGAGGTTGCTATGTAGAGGTCGCCTCCTTGCGTCAGACAGGCTTTCTTGATGTTGATGCTCTTGTCGAGCTGGGAGAGGTCGAAGCCAGCGCCCTTGACCTCGCCCGTCTGATAGTCATAGGCTAAGATGCCGTATTTGCAGACGATGAGCAACTGTTGTTTGTTGTACTCGATATAGCTTACTGGTTGTCCGCAGTCTGAGACGTAGTCGCGCAGTGCCGTAGGCTGACCGTTTTTCAGTATGTAGCGCGTCAGCACGTCAGTGTGGCTGCTGCGCCAGAGGTGCCCCTGACGGTCGATGTGCATGTGGTTGTAGAAGTCGTCGGCACGCCGCTGGTTGAAGCGGTCCTCATAGTGGATGAAAGTGGAGTGGGGGGGGTAAGAATAAAGTCCATAGCCTGAGGAGCCCAGCAAGAGCCGGCCGTCGGCAGTCTGTGTGATGGTGCTGATGCGTGGCGTGCGACCGTCGGGGAACTGATAGCGCTGGAAGTTGTCCGTCTCGCGGTTGTAGCGCGACAGTCCCTTCGAGCTGCCCACCCACAGCGTGCCGTCGCGGTCTACGTAGAGTGACGAGATGTCGTTGTCGGTCACGGTCGTGCTGTCCGTCTGGCTATGATAATAATAGGTGAAGTGGTAGCCGTCAAACTTGTTCAGTCCGTACTCTGTACCTATCCAGATGAATCCCTGCCGGTCCTGGCAGAGGCAGGAGATGAGGCCGCTTGTCAGATATTTTGAGGTGTATAACCGGCTGGTGACGGCCTGGACTTGTAACGATAGCAGCAGGCAGAAAGCAAACAGATGGAATGGCTTTGCGGTAAGTAGTTGCGTCTTTTTCATATCTTTCATCAAAAACATAGCGCGGTAACGCCTATTATTAATAAGGTATAGACTCGCTGGGCTGTTGTTTCATGCAAAGGTACAAACAAACCGACAATTCTCCAAGAGTTTTCTGAAAAAAAATTTGGCTGTGTGCTAATTATTCGCTACCTTTGCACTCGCTAACGTTGCCGCGATGGTGGAATGGTAGACACGAGGGACTTAAAATCCCTTGGCCATAACGGCTGTGCGGGTTCGAGTCCCGCTCGCGGCACCACAGAAAAAGTGCACAATGGGGTCGGTTCCGTTGTGCACTTTGAAGTTTTTCCTGGAAAAGTTGACGGTGCTTCCTATAAAGGTTGACCATTCGTTTTTACTTGCCAAAAAATTTGCAGGAGTGCGAAGAATTTTGTATCTTTGCGGTAGCTAAGGAAAACTCGTAACGACTCAAGGAAAAGGCATCATAACACTGGCAAAACCCGTAACGACTTTTCAGTTTCCACATGGCATTTTCTTACAGACTCAGACAAGACGTCTGCCTGTTATCCTACAAGGTACTATTATTCCTTGTACTATTATTCATCAGCCCAGCGGTGGTCTTTGGGGAAGGGCTGTCCGCCCCAGGCCTTGACCTGTGTCCAGGGCTCGTCGGCATCGGTCCAGAAGGGATGACCGGCGGGGAGCCCCAGGGGCATGAAACAGAGCGAGGCCATGTAGAGCGAGCCGTTGTTGGTGTACCAGTCGGCGGTATGGGGCTGGGAGCCGCAGAAGCCGATGGTCAGGAAGCCGGCCTCGTTGTAGTTGTCCTGACGGTCGTACATGCGGTGGAGCACCTGGGTGAGGGCACTGCGCACCTGGCCGTTGTGCAGTTCGGCGGGCAGCGTCTGTCGCCACGCCATGAGTGCCAGGGGCTGGAGGGCTGCGGTACGGTAGGGCGTGCTACGGCCGATGACGGGGAAGGTGCCCTCCGGCGAGATGAAGCGTTCGAGGACGACGGCATGTTTCTGGGCGCGCCGCAGGGCCCGTTGGTAGAAGCGCCGGTAGTTGATGTTCCATCCGCGCTGCCGACTGTCGATCATGTTCTGGAGCGTCTCCAGGTACATGGCGTGGAAGACGTAGCTGGAGTAGTAGTCGAAGGCGAAGGTGCCCTCGCCGTCCGAGTACCATCCGTCGCCCACATACCACTCCTCGACCTTGCGGATGGCACTGTTGATGCGGTAGTTGTCGTGCGGAGCCCCCACCTTGGCCAGGAAACTCTCGATGACCGACGAGAAGAGCAGCCAGTTGGTGTAGGGCGGATCGACGCGGCGCAGTTGGGTGAACTCCTCGATATAACGCTGTTTGGTGACGTCGTCAAGCGGTTTCCACAGCGCATCGTAGCCCCTGATGAAACTCTCGGCCAGGTAGGCAGCATCGACCAGCGTCTGTCCCTCCTGGCGCCACAGCAGGTAGTCGGGCGACGCAGGATCGACGGCGTGTCGGTAGGCCGCCAGGGCCCACTGGCGCAGCTGGCTGCGCTGACGACCCTCGTCGGTGCCGTCGTCGGGCAGCGAGAGCCAGGGTGCGATACCTGCCATGAGGCGTCCGAAGCACTCCATGTAGGTGACCTTCTTATTACGGCCGTCCCAGGTGGGACTCACCTCCACCAGCATGTTCTTTTGCAGTTCCCCCTTGGCCATATTCTCCAGCACGGGTTGGGCCATCTTGTAGGCCTGTGCTGCCCAGTAGGTACGGTCGTCCTGGCGCAGGCCGCGCAGGTATTCCGAGGCTGCCAGCAGGAAGGCACCAACGCCGAAGTTGGCCTCCGAACGGCTATCGACCTGTTGACCGGGGATGGCCCGTTCGCCGATGGGTTGTACGTAGCCAATGCGTCCGTCGCCCTGCAAGGCATTCTCCGTGAGGTAGCGCCAGGCGCGGTCCACGACGGGTTGGTAGTCGGTGGCCGACAGGTATCCGTTGTGAATGCCCCACAGCAGTCCGTAGCAGAAGAATGCCGTACCACTGGTCTCCGGACCCGGAGCCTGGTTGGCGTCAAGCATGGAGCGCGTCCAGTAGCCCTCGGGTTGCTGACTGTGGGCCACGGCCTCTGCCATGCGCTGGAACTTACGGACGAAAAATCCGTGGTGGCGATAGCTCCTGGGCATGTCCTGCAGGACCTTGGCCAGTCCTGCCAGCACCCATCCGTCGCCCCGTGCCCAGAAGTCCTTCAGACCACGCTGCGTCTGGTGCTTGGGATAGATGTATTTTGCATCGCGGAAGTAGAGTCCCGTCTCCTCGTCGAGCATGATGCTGTCGCTGTGGCACACGTTGGCATAGAGTTTGTCGAGGTATTTCTCGTCACCTGTCAACCGGTACATCTTCGTCATCACGGGCATCACCATGTAGAGGGCGTCGGCCCACCACCAGTAGTCCGTGGCCGGGGAGTCGGCGATGTAGCCCATCACCTCGCGGGCACGTGCCACCTTCTCCTTCTGGGGCTCCAACAGGTTGAGGTCCAGGTAGGTCTGGAAGCAGATCTGCCAGTCGCCGAAGAGCACATAGTCCTCGCCCTCGCCATACTTCTTATACTTCCACTTGGCGGGGTCCGCTTCCGTGGCCCCCTGCCAGTGGTTGTGGCGTGCCCACCGCACGGTGTAGTCCAGCATCTGCTCGTCGTGGAGCACCCGATAGACCTCCATGTTGCCTGTATGGTAGGCGGCATGGTCCCAGAAAGCGCTGGTCTCGGCCGGGTGGCGCATTTGCCAGTGGTTGTTGACCTTACGGATGACGGCCTCGACGTCGGCCGCAGTCCACTTCTTGGCGTGGAGTCCCATCAGGGGCAGTAACAGCAGGAGGAAACAGAGTCTTCTCATGGGGGATGTGAATTTTCGGGTTAGCTTGTTTGAGGGGACAAAGTTACGGTTTTTTGGCTGTTTTCCCAAATGATTGCGGCGATTTTATCATTAATAAAACATAAAAAACCGCCAGGAATGGGTGCTATACCTAATTAATTACGTACCTTTGCAAAGATATAGCCGCCTCTGTGCGGACATGACAGAACATTAATTACAAACCATCCATATGAAAATGAACAAGAAAATCGTGCTGTCTGCCATGGCCATCGCCGTGCTGACATCGTGTTCCAGTAAGCTGGGACAGCTCTCCAGTGACAATTTCAAGGTGAACCCCAATCCCCTGGTGGCTGAGGCCGGACAGGTGGATGCCACCATCAACGGCATGTTCCCCGAGAAGTATATGAAGAAGAAGGCCCAGGTGACGGTGACTCCCGAGCTGCGCTTCCAGAAGAATGGCGTCGAGCAGGCCGTCAAGGGCCAGTCGGCCTCGTTCCAGGGCGAGAAGGTGCTGGGCAACAACCAGACCATCAACTACCAGATTGGCGGACGCTACACCATGAAGACCAGCTTCCCCTATGAGGCTGCCATGCAGAAGAGCGAGCTCTACCTGACCTTCGATGCCAAGGTGGGCAAGAAGCAGGTCGAGGTACCTGCCGTAAAGGTCGCCGACGGTGTTGTCGCCACCAGCGAGCTGTACCGTCGTACGCTGGCCAGTGCCACGCCCAATATGGCTCCTGATGCCTTCCAGCGCGTTGTCGAGCAGAAGCAGCAGGCCAATATCAAGTTCCTCATCCAGCAGGCCGAGTTGCGCAAGAGCGAGCTGAAGAACAACTCCGTCCAGGAGTTCGTCCAGATGCTGCAGCGCATCAGCGCCGACCGTGAGGGTCTGATACTCAACAATGTCGAGGTCTCTGCCTATGCCTCCCCTGACGGTGGTGTGGCCCTCAACGAGAAGCTGGCCAGCAAGCGTCAGCAGAATGCCGAGGGTTATGTGCAGAAGCAGATGAAGCAGGCCAAGGTCGATGGTGACATCGAGGCCAACTACACCGCCCAGGACTGGGAGGGTTTCCAGGAACTTGTCAAGGCCTCCAATATCCAGGACAAGGACGTCATCCTGCGTGTACTGTCGATGTACCAGGACCCCCAGGAGCGTGAGCAGCAGATCAAGAATATGAGTGCCGGTTTCAAGGAACTGGCCGACGGCATCCTGCCTGAGCTGCGCCGTGCCCGTCTGACCATCAACTACGAGACCATCGGCCGTGATGACGACCAGATCTTCGCCCAGTACAAGAGCGACCCCTCGAAGCTGAGTCTCGAGGAACTGCTCTATGCAGCCTCCATCGCTGAGACCGATGCCGAGCAGACCGACATCCTGATGACCACGGCCCGTCTGTATCCGCAGGATTCGCGCATCACCAACAACCTCGCCGCCCAGGCCTATGCCCAGGGTCGCTATGACGATGCCAAGCGCTATCTGGCTACCGCCCAGACGCTGGGTAAGGTATGTCCCGAGACCAACGCCAACCTGGGCCTGCTGGCCCTGCAGACTGGCGACGTCCAGCAGGCCGAGAGCTACATCGGACAGGCTGCCGGTGCCAAGGGACTGGCCGAGACACTGGGTAACCTGCACCTGGCACAGGGCAACTACGCTCTGGCAGAGCAGGACTTCAAGGGTGTCAACTCCAACAGTGCCGCCCTGGCCCAGATTCTGAACAAGAACTACGCCCAGGCTGCCCAGACGCTGAAGAACGTGAAGAATGCCGACGGCATGACCGACTACCTGCAGGCCATCGTCAATGCCCGTCAGGGCAACAGCGACGCTGCCGCCTCCTTCCTGCGCTCGGCCCTCCAGAAGGACCCCTCGCTGAAGGAGTATGCCGCCAACGACCTGGAGTTTAAGAAGTAAAAAGGAGCCATCGGTGAGACCTCTTCTGTCTTTCTTCCTGCTGGTCCTCCTGTTGACGTCGTGTGGCACCAAGAGCGGCAAGTTCCGCTTGGAGGGCAGACTGCGCAACATTAACCAGACCGAGTTCTGGGTGTATAGCCCCGACGGCCTGATAGCCGGTATCGACACCATCAAGGTGCGCGACGGGCGCTTCTCGTATGAGCTCGACATGGAGCATCAGTCCGAGGGGACGCTGGTGGTCATCTTCCCCAACTACTCCGAGCAGCCCGTCTTCGCTGAGAGTGGCTCGCGGGTGTCCATCAAGGGCGATGCCACCCACATGAAGGAGATGATCATCGAAGGTACCGACGACAATGAAGACCTCACCACGCTCCGTATGGAACTCAACGACCTCACCCCTCCGGACATCCCCGGGGCGGTGAGTCGTTTCATTCAGGACAACCGCGCGTCGAAGGCCAGCGTCTATCTGTTGCAGCGCTACTTCATACAGATCCTGGAGCCCGACTACCGCCAGGCCCGCATCCTGACCGAGCAGCTCCTCCAGGAACAGCCCGACGACCCCCAGCTGCTGCGCCTGAAGAAACAGTTGTCGCGCTTGGAGAGCTGTGGTCTCGGAGCCCGTGTGCCCCGTTTCAGCGCCACCGATGTTCATGGCCGCAAGGTGACCGAGAAGCTATTTGCCGGCAAGGTCAGCGTGGCGATGACCCTGGCGACGTGGAGCTATGCCAGCACCAGCCAGATGCAACGCCTGCAGCAGTTGAAGAAGACCTATGGCGACCGCCTGCAGGTCATCACCATCTCCCTGGACGCTTGTCCGCAAGACTGTCGGAAGACCGTACAGCGCGACTCCGTCAACTGGCCGACGGTCTGTGACGGTCGCATGTGGGACACCCCGTTGCTCGCCAAGTTCGGACTGGGCGACGTCCCCGCCAATGTGCTCATCGACAGCAAGGGCAAGGTCGTGGCCCGCAACCTGCCGACCCGCGACTTGGAGGAACGCATCCGCAAACTACTGAAATAATCACTACATTCTATGATGCAGAAATTCCAAGAGGTTAACGAGAGCTATACGATGGTCGAGGCCATCCAGGAGGCCCAGCGCTGTCTGCACTGTAAGGTGCCCCAGTGTAAGAAAGGCTGTCCCATCAGTAACGACATCCCCGACTGGATCCACGAGTTGTCGAAGGGTAACCTGGGCAATGCCATCAGCATCATCCGCCAGAAGAGCAACCTGCCTGCCGTCTGTGGCCGTGTCTGCGGCCACGAGAAGCAGTGTGAGGGCAGCTGCGTGCTGGGTAAGAAGGGTGAGGCCATCAATATCGGTAAGTTGGAACGCTTCATCGCCGACTTCGACTCAGAGAATGAGCTGACCCACGAGGACATCGTGGAGAAGAAGCGTGGCAAGGTAGCCGTCATCGGTGCCGGACCCTCGGGCATCACCGTGGCCGGTGACCTGTCGCGCATGGGTTTTGCCGTCGAGATCTTCGAGATGGAGGCCCAGTGTGGCGGCGTGCTGCGCTATGGCATCCCCGAATACCGCCTGCCCAAGGAGGTCGTGGCCCGTGAGATTCGCTACATCGAGAAAATGGGCGTCATCATCCATCGCAATACCCATGTCGGCGTGGAAATCACCGTCGATACCCTCTTTGCACAGGGCTTTGACGCCATCTTCATCGGTACCGGACTGGGCATGCCCAAGTCGCTGGAGATTCCCGTCTGGCAGAACGGACGCTGCATCTCGGAGGGTGAGAACCCCGTGCGCTGCGCCGACCTGGTGGGAGTCCGTATGGCGGCCCACTTCCTGCGCCGCGTGGAACTCATTCAGGAGGGCTTTATGGGTCCCGACGAGACCCACGTCAAGGAGGGTGCCCGCGTCTTTGTCATCGGCTGTGGCAATACGGCGATGGACGCCTCGCGTACGGCACTCCGCGTAGGATCTGCGAGTGTGGATGTCATCTACCATAAGGGTATCGACTCCATGGCCGCCCTGCGTGCCGAGTATGACGATGCCGTCAAGGAGGGCGTGCGCTTCAACTGGTGGAGCGCCATCACCGAGATTCATGTCGATGACGACCTCAATATCCGCGAAATCGTCCTGGAGACCAAGGCTCCCGACCAGGAGCCCGTGCGCCAGACGCTGCCTGCCGACAACGTCATCATGGCCATCGGTGCCACGCCAAAGACCAAGATCGTACGTACCACGCCTGGTCTGGAGAACGACGAGCGTAAATTCCTCATCACTCGTGAGGTGCCCTACGGCATGACGACACGCAAGGGCGTCTTCGCCGGTGGCGACGTCGCCAACCGACAGGCTACCGTGGTCCATGCCATGCAGGATGCCAAGCGCGTGGCGGAGGGCATCGCCCAGTATGTCGATGCCGTCAAACTGATGGCGAGCATCGACCTCGGCCAATAGTCACTGACCCAACTAAAACCTACTGCTATGAGAGTCGTGCGAATCCTGTTGAAAGTCCTTCTGGGCGTCGTGGCCACCCTGGTGGTGGTGACGGCCCTCGCCCTGGCGCTATTCCATACCGACAGTGTCCAGCAGCACCTCTTGCAGCGTGCCACTGGACTGCTGCAGGACTACCTCGGTACGAAGGTCTCCGCGCGCCATGTCAGCGTCAGCCTCTTCGGCGAGGATTTCGCCCTGCAGGATGTGGAGATCGACGACCTCCAGCAGCGCCGCATGTTCCGCATGCATAAGCTCGGCGTAGGTCTGCGCCTGCTGCCCCTGTTGCATGGTGAGGTCATCGTCAGTGAGGCGCGTATCAAAGGCCTGGAGACCCACCTCTACCGTCCCGCCACAGACAGCGACTCGGTAGCCAACTACCAGTTTGTCATCGACGCCTTCAAGAAGAAGCCCAAGGCTCAGGAGCCTCTGGACTCCACGGCAGGGAAACCCAAAAAGCACCTGGTGCTGGAAGTGCAGAAGGTTACCCTCGAACAGATTGACGTCACCCTCAACGACACGCTGAAAGCCCACCTCGGCAAACTGCGTTACAAGCAGTCGTCACGGGGACTCCGCATGGCACAGATTGATGACCTCTCGGCCAATTTCGTCCAGCACCTTAAGAAAGGTCCTGTGGACACCCGCGTGAAGATCGGTCAGCTGGCGCTCAATGAACAGCCCGACCACTGGCTCGTGGACCTCAACGACCTGCAGTACGCCACAGACAACCACCTGCCCCACAAGCGCACCGGCAAACCTAAGCGCGGCTATTTCGATGCCGGCCACTTCGACATCGTCGCCAAGATGCTCCTCCGCGTTGACCATTTCGCCAAGGACTCTGTCGCCGCCCGCATGGAGGGCTGCCGCATCACCGACCGCACCTCGGGCCTCGACGTCAAGAGCCTGACGCTGCAGGCCACGACGAATATGCGACAGCTGTGGCTTCACCAGGTGAAGGTCAAACTGGCCAATACCACGCTGTCCTTCGACCGTGGCGAGATCCAGTTGCCCAGCAAGAAACAGGGACGCACGCTGGCCTACAAGACATCGCTCATCAGGGGACGTACCCTGCTGAAGGACATCTCACGGCCCTTCGCCCCCGTCCTGGGACATTTCTCGACACCGCTGAACCTGCAGACCTTCATGAGCGGTACCCACGATAACATGCGCTTCGAGCAGGTCCGTGTATGGGCCGACCAGGAGGCGCTGACCGTCCAGGCCCGCGGACGCATCAGCGGACTGCACAACAAGTACCAGCTCAACGTCCACTTTGACGTCAGCCGCATGATGACGACGGGCCACTATGCCGAACACATCATCAACCAGTTCGTCGTCAAGAAGTTTATGATGAAGCAGCTCAACAACCTGGGACGCTTCACCTATCGCGGTGCCTTCGACGTCCTGTGGCGCAAGGAGGCCTTTAACGGTCTGATAGCCACTGATGTGGGTGACCTCGATTTCAACTTCGCCATCGACGAGAATACCAAATATGTCTCGGGTACCGTACATACCGACTCCCTGCAGTTGGGCAAGGCCATGGACTATCCCAAACTGGGAAAGATTGTCTGCAAGGCAGACTTCCGCTTCGACATCTCCAAACCCCGTACGGCCATCATGCGACGGCAACTGGGTGGTAAGTTGCCCATCGGAGAGATCTCTGCCAAGGTCGATGAGGCCCACTACGGCAAAATCCGTGTCCGTAACCTTACCGCCGATATTATCAGCAATGGTGCCGTAGCCGAAGGCCAGGCCGTCGCCTGGGGCAAGCGCATGGACATCGTATGCTCGTTCTCGTTTACCAATACCAACGAGATGCGCAAGACCAAGGTACGCCCGGGACTGCGCCTCCGCGACCTCTCTGAGGAGGAGAAGGCGGCACGCGACTCCATCAAGCTCGTCAAGAAGGCTGCCCGGGATGCCGAACGGATGAAGCGCAAGGAGGAACGCGCAGCCCGCAAGGCCGCCCGTGACCAGCAGAAAGCCATCGAGGCCGAGCAGAAGGCGGCCCTCAAGGCTGCCAAGGCTGAGGAGAAAGCAGCCCGCAAGGCTGCCAAAGCCGAGGAGAAGGCGGCTCGCAAGGCGGCAAAGAAGGCTGCCAAGGAAGCGGCCCGACAAGCCCGTGACAACGAAGCAGAAAACGAATGAAACCCTAATGAATACTATGCGACGACTAAAAACCATCATGACCCTCCTGCTGTTGCTGACCATCCCTGCCATGGCCCAGCAGTCCAAGGGAGATACCACCACATACTCCTCCGCTGACACCACACAGGTCGGCGCCTTTGACTGGCGCCCCGCGATGGATGCCATCATCTGGCTTGAGAGCAAGGGTAATCCCCGAGCCCGCTGCGGCATCTATGCCGGGGCGATGCAGATATCGCCGGGACTGGTGCGCGAGTGTAACAACATCCTGAAGGCCCGCGGCGAGGAGCGCCGCTTCACGCTCGACGACCGCTACAGCCTGGAGAAGTCGAAGGAGATGTTCATCCTGATGATGTCGAAGTACAACCCAGAGAATAACATTGACAAAGCCTTCCGTATTTGGAACGGTGGTGTACGTTACTCCGTCCGCAAGACGCAAGGCTTTGTCAATAAGGCTCGGCGTTACATGAAAGCCCACAAGAACGACTATCAGTAACGCCTCAGTCTCTTAGAATATCATAGAAGCCATCAGGTAGGCCACCAAGGTGCTTACCGTGACACAGATGAGTCCCGGCATCATGAACGAGTGGTTCAGCAGGTACTTACCGATGACCGTCGTTCCTGAACGGTCGAAGTTCACCGTGGCAATATCCGAAGGATAGTTGGGGATGAAGAAGTAACCGTAAACCGAGGGAAGCACACCCAGCAGCACGGGACCGGCGATGCCCAGCGAGTAGGCCAGGGGCAACATGGCAACCACCACGGCACCCTGCGAATTGATGAGCACGGAGACGAAGAAGAACACCAGGGCGATAGACCACGGATAGTCCTTGACGATGTCGGCCAGCATGGCCTGCATCTCCTTCATGTAGTTGCCGAAATAGGTGTCTGCCAGCCATGCGATGCCGTAGATAGCCACCACGGCCACCATGCCCGACTGCCAGACGGCACCACCGACGGCCTTCTTGGGAGCAGCCTTGCAGAAGATAATCATCAGGGCTCCGGCGGTGATCATCACAATCTGGATGACCAGGTTCATGGCCAACGGTTTGGATACCGACTCGGTGACACCGGCCACCACGACGCCGGCTTTAGCCAACTGCTTGGCACTCTCTGTCACACCTTCGGCAATCGTGATCTCTGAGGGACCACCCTTCACGGCCTGGATGGTGTCGTAGCTGGGCAACAGGTTGCCACCGAACATCTGGACCAGGGAGAACGTCACGATGACTGCCAGGGCGGCCAGGAAGATATAGACGGCACGCTTGGCCTCGGGGGAGATTACCTTGTCAAGGGTCGTGGCACTGCTGCCATAGATGTACTTGTATTGCTCGGGATCCTTGATTTTCTGCTGGAACTGCGGATCCTTATCGAGGTCCAGGCCACGACGGTAGGAGGCGGCAGCAGCAGCGATCAGACCACACAGACAGGCCGGAATGGTCACCATGATGATCTGCAGGTTGTTGACGTGGAACCCGTTGCTACCTGAGATAGAGGAGAAGGCCACCACGGCGGCGGCGATGGGCGAACAGGTGATACCCACCTGGGAGGCGATAGAGGCCACACCGCAGGGACGCTCAGGACGGATGCCCTTCTTCAGGGCGATGTCACAGATAATCGGCATCAGCGTATAGACCACGTGACCCGTACCCACCAGTACCGTCAGGAAGAATGTCGTCAGCGGAGCCAGGAAGGTGATGCGGTCCGGATGCTTGCGCAGCATCTTCTCGGCGACCTGTATCATCCAGTCCATACCGCCGGAGGCCTGCAGCATACCGGCACACGTCACGGCGGCGATGATGATGTAGATGACGTCGGTAGGAGGAGTACCGGGCTTCAATCCGAAACCGAAGACGAGCAGGGCCAGACCGATACCGGAGATGGCACCCAGGGCGAGAGAACCATAACGTGAACCCACCCACAACGCTCCTAACACGATGAGGAGCTGAAGAATCATTAATATCATAAACTATTGTTTTAGGTTAATAATAGCGTCATCAGTACAGTTCCTCGTGGTCGTAGCGAGGAATGTAGCGTATCAGCTTGTGAACGGCCGCCTGCGCCATGGCCTCGTAGGCACGCTCGCTGGGATGCAGGTGGTCGCCACTGTCGAAACCGTCGGCAAAGGCCTTGGGATTGGTGATGCCGCGTACGGCAGCGTCGAAGTCCACACACCCGTCGAAGAGGGGCGACGTGCGCAACCATTCGTTATACTGCTGGCGCATCAGCTCGCGGTCCTCGTTATAGGTGCGCCATCCGTAGAAGGGCAGCAGGGTACCGCTCCACACCTTCAGCCCCATGGCCTTGGCGGGTTTGACGTAGATGTCCTCCACGCCGTGCTCCATCTCCTCCACCGTGGGCAGGTCGCTCCACGGACGGAAGGGGTTGACGTCCTTTCCCACCGGGTGGATGATGTCGTTGATGCCGTGCTGGATGATGACGTCCGTCGCTCCGGCGACATTCATCTCGATGGGGAAACGGGTGGCTCCCTTCAGACCATAGGCCTGGTAGGTGATGCAGTCATACTGCCTCAGGATGCGCGTACCGCTGACGGCACGGCGGATGATGGCGGCATGGGAGCCAAAGGCCTGCTGGGCCATGTAGTCGGGCCACGACTGGGCCGTGATGGAGTCGCCATAGCAGACAATGGCGTAATTGTCTGCCGACGTCAGCACGTCGATGGTGTTGAGGAAGTAGAACCAGTTGGTGTGGCGCGACAGGTCGAGGGGCAGGGTGTCGGCCTCGGCAAAGTCGCCATAGGCATAATAGCCCTTCGACAGGGGACCCGTCACGAGCGTACCGCTGTTCATCTGGGTATAGCCGGCCATGTAGAAACTCACCTCAATGGTGTCGCCACGGCTCACCATATAGCTGATGGCGTCGCTCTCAGTCTCCTTGCCGGGTTGCAGGGTGACGCCGACCTGACCACCAAAGGTGATGGGGGTATGTCCCACAAAGGCCTTGTCGATGATGACAGGCTCCGTACCGGTGAGGTTGGAGAAACGGAAGCGCAGCATCGAACCGTTGAAACACATCCGGATGGGATAGCGTAGTGTGAGGTCCTTGGCATAGACGGCCTCGCGGCGGTTGGTAATGGAGGTGGCATTGCCCCAACAGGCCACCCATTTACTGTTGTTTTCCATTCTTGTTTAGGTTTTGGATGCAAAAATAAGAAAAAAAGATGAAAAACTAAACATATTAAGGAATATTTCGTACCTTTGCATGAATTTTTTTTTCATAGTGACCCATGAATACCATCTTTATCGTACTGCCCATCCTGACCATTCTGATGTTCGACCTTGGCCTGGCGCTGAAGCCGCAAGACTTCCAGTTGTTCCTGCACCGGCCTTATCCCATCCTTGCGGGACTGGTGGGTCAGATCGTCCTGCTGCCCCTGCTGGCGTGGGCCATCTGCTACCTCTTCGGCATCACGCCGCTGTTTGCCATCGGCATCATGCTCATCGCCTGTAGCCCGGGGGGCAGTTCCAGCAATGTCTTCTCCATGCTGGCTGGTGGCGACGTGGCACTGTCTGTCTCGCTGACGGCCCTGAGCAGCGTCATCACCCTGTTTACCGTACCCGCCATCATGGCGCTTGTCACACAAAGTGTGGGCACCGCGACCGATATCCAGTTGCCCGTCGGCAACTTGCTCATGCAGAACATCGTACTCATGGCCGTACCCATCGCCCTGGGACTGGGTCTCGCCATGTGGCACCAGGAGTTGGCCCTGCGACTTCACAACATCCTGAAGCGCCTGGCGTTCCCCGCCCTGATTCTGCTGGTCACCATCTTCTTCCTGCAGCACCGCACCACCATCGTCAACGAGTTTACCACCCTTGGTGGGGCTGTCACGCTACTCATCCTGGCTGCCATGGGCTGTGGCGTCCTCTTGTCGCGCACCCTGCGCCTGACGTCCCGCGAGCGCCGCACCATCGTCATCGAGGTCGGCATGCAGAATGCCGCCCAGGCCATCACCGTGGCTTGTAGTCCTTTCGTGTTCAACGATGAGACCATTGCCGTCCCAGCCATCCTCTACGCCTTGATGATGAACGTCATCCTCCTCATCTATGTCGCCCTCGTCAAAAACAGATAACGCATGAGAAAAATGCTCCTCCTGCTGCTGACCCTCGTCCTGACGGTGGGCGCAACGGCACAACAGACTACACAGGCAAAGAACCCGCAGACACTGTGGATTCAGAACGGTGAACGACAAATCTACGGGGTGCTTAACCGTCCTCAGCAGAGCCAGGCCCGCATGCCTCTCGTCATTGTGAGCCACGGATTTAACGGCTCCCACCACTTCGCCAAGGACTATTTCGAACCATTGGCAGAGATGGGTTATATGACCTATGCCTTCGACTTTCCCTGTGGATCACTCAGAAGCCGCAGCGACTCGAACACGATGAATATGTCCATCCTCGACGAGCAGAGCGACCTCTGTGCCATCGTCCAATACTTCCGCAGTCAACCGTATGTCGATCAGGACCGCATCATACTCATCGGGGAGAGCCAGGGTGGACTGGTGTCAGCTCTGGCAGCAGCCAAGATGCCCCACGAGGTGAGTCGGCTGGTGCTCATCTATCCGGCACTCTGCATTCCTGACAACTGGAATGCGCGCTACCCCCGACTGGAGGATATTCCCGACACCACGCGCCTGTGGAACGTACCCATGGGACGTCGCTTCTTTGAGGAGGTGAGAGACCTGAAGGTGTTTGACAGCATCCGTGCTTTCCGTCGCCCCGTACTCATCATCCAGGGCGATGCCGACGGCATCGTCTCCATGGACGACTCACGCCGCGCCGTCCAGATTTATGAGGATGCCCGCCTGCACGTTATTCCTGGTGCCGGCCACGGCTTCAAACCCCACGAACGTGCCGAGGCCATCCGCCAGATTCGCTCCTTCCTATAATCCTCGCTCAGCCCAGTCGCCTCTGTCAAGGTTCCTATACCCAATGGCTTCAGCAATGTGCATGGCCTCGACCTTTTCGCTGCCGGCAAGGTCGGCGATGGTTCTTGCAACCTTTAATATACGGCTGTAGGCGCGGGCGGAGAGTTTTAGGCGCTCCATGGCCATGCGAAGCATGTCGAGCGAGGCGGCATCGGGCTCAGCGAACTGATGGAGCATCTTTTCCGTCATCTGGGCGTTGCAGTGGATACGACCCCTCCCCCCGCCCTCCCCGAGGGGGAGGGAACTGAAGCGCTCCGTCTGGATGTTGCGGGCTCTGATGACGCGCTCACGGATGGCGGCAGACGGTTCGCCCGGCTGCATTTGACTGAGCTGGGCAAAGGGCACGGCCTGTATCTCACAATGGATGTCGATACGGTCGAGTAGGGGACCGCTGATCTTGTTCATGTAGCGCTGGATCTGTCCTGGCGTACAGACACAGTGGTGCGTGGGGTCACCATAGTAGCCGCAGGGGCACGGATTCATCGAGGCCACCAGCATGAACGAACACGGGTACTCGATGTTGTACTTGGCACGGCTGATGGTGATCTTGCGGTCTTCCAAGGGTTGGCGCAGCACCTCCAGGACGCTCCGGCTCAGCTCGGGCATCTCGTCGAGGAAGAGTACGCCATTGTGTGCCAACGAAATCTCGCCAGGCTGCGGATTGTTGCCACCACCCACCAGGGCCACCTGTGAGATGGTGTGGTGGGGAGCACGGAAGGGCCGTTGGCTGATGAGGCTGGTGTCCCGGTTCAGCTTTCCCGCCACGCTGTGTATCTGGGTGGTCTCCAGACTCTCGGCCAGCGACAGGGGCGGCAGTATCGAGGGCAGGCGCTTGGCGAGCATCGACTTACCACTGCCCGGTGGACCTATCATGATGAGGTTATGACCACCCGCTGCAGCCACCTCTAAGGCGCGCTTGACGCTCTCCTGCCCCTTGACGTCCGAGAAGTCGAAGTCGTAGTGGTTCTGCTGCTCAAAGAATTCGCGACGCGTGTCAATGACCATGGGCTGGTAGCTGTCGTCGCCGTTCAGAAATTGGATGACGTCCATCAGCGTCTCCATGCCATAGACCTCCAACTGGTTGACCACAGCCGCCTCGCGGATGTTCTGCTGGGGCACGATGAGGCCCTTGAACTGCTCCTTGCGGGCTTGGATGGCGATGGGCAGAGCACCGCGGATGGGCTGCAGCCGACCGTCGAGTCCCAGTTCACCCACCAGCATATAGTGTCTTAGACGCTCCTCCTGTACCTTTCCGCTGGCTGCCAGGATACCGATAGCCAAGGGTAGGTCGTATGCCGACCCCTCCTTCTTGATGTCGGCAGGCGACAGGTTCGCCGTGATGTCCATCTGGGGCATCTTCAGTCCGTTGTTCACCAGTGCCGCCCGGATGCGGTCGTAGCTCTCTTTGACGGCTGTGTCGGCCAGTCCCGTCAGGTGAAACTGCACTCCCCTGGACATGCTCACCTCACAGGTGACGGTGGTCACCTCCAGACCATTGACGGCTGCACAATATGTTTTGACAAGCATTGTGTTATTTGACTATTTGACAATTTACTATTTGACAATTTACTATTTGACGATTTGACAATTTACTATTTGACAATTTGGGACAAAGGTACAAATAAATTAAAAACTAAAAATTAAAAATTAAAAATTATTTCGTAATTTTGCGGCAAAATTATGAACATCATCAAGTTTCTCAAGGAATGGACGCTGCCCGTAGCCATCTGCGTGGGTACCGTCTGCTATATGACCTTCTACTGGGTTCCGCAGCTCGACGCCCTGGGCAATGCCATGCGCCCCGTGTTCGACGTCATCTTCCCGCTGTTCGTCTTTCTGACGCTGTTTATCACGTTCTGCAAAGTCGATTTCCACGAGATGCGCCCCCACCGCTGGCACGTCGGCATACTCGTGGCCCAGCTGTTGCTCGTCGCTGTGAATATCGCCGTCATCTGGTTGTTTGCCGACAGTCAGGAACCCTCTGCACGCAGTCAGAAACTCCTCTGGGAAGCCCTCCTGACCTGTATCATCGGTCCTGCCGCCTCGGCAGCCCCCGTGGTCACTGGCAAACTCGGTGGCAACATCTCGACCATGACCACCTACGTGCTCCTCTCGTCGTTTGTCTCGTCGCTGCTCATTCCCTTTGTCTTCCCCCTGCTGGAGCCCTCTGTGGGTGTCGCCTTCCTCCAGGCCTTCCTCATGATCCTCGAGAAGGTCGCCATCGTCCTGCTGCTGCCTCTGGTGTTAGGCTGGATCATGCAGCACTACGTCAAAGGCCTCTGTGCCCGCATTGCCGCCCAGCCCAACCTCAGTTTCTACTGTTGGTCCATCTCGCTGAGCATCACCACCGGCATCACCGTCCGCAACATCGTCCATAGCGAGGCCACGCTGTGGCTCCTGCTGCTCATCGCCGCCGCCACCTTCGTGCTCTGCTTCGTCCAGTTTGCCATCGGCCGTCTGGTAGGCCGCCATCTGGGTGAGGAGGTCAATGCCGGCCAGGCCCTGTTCCAGAAGAATACCGCCCTCTCCATCTGGGTCGCCTATATGTATCTCCATCCCGTGGCCTCCATCGGTGCCGGCTGCTACGTGCTCTGGCAGAACGTCATCAACTCCCTGGAGCTCTGGCAGTACAGGAAGAGGAAAGATGAAAAATGAAAGATGAAAAAGAAAAATCCGCACGAGGCATCGCTCCTCGTGCGGATTTTTCGTATAGGACAGGAATCACTTTGTGAACTGATGGGAGACGAGCATGTTGCGGGGGTCGAGGGCCTCGTCGAGCTTCTCCTGGCTCATGAGGCCTTTCTCCAGGACGATGTCGTAAACGGAGCGGTTGGTCTCGAGGGCTTCCTTGGCGACCTTCGTCGAGGTCTTGTAGCCAATATAGGGGTTCAGGGCGGTGACGATGCCGATGGAGTTCTTGACCATCTCCAGGCAGCGCTCCTTGTTGACGGTGATGCCCAGCACGCACTCCTCGGTGAGGGTCTCGATGGCGTTCTTCATCCAGATGAGGCTCTCGAAGAGGCACTCGGTGATGACGGGTTCCATGACGTTGAGCTGCAGCTGGCCGGCCTCGGCGGCAAAGGATACCGTGGTGTCGTTGCCGATGACCTTGAAGCAGACCTGGTTGACGACCTCGGGGATGACGGGGTTGACCTTGCCGGGCATGATGGACGAGCCGGGGGCCCTGGGAGGCAGGTTGATCTCGTTGAGTCCACAACGGGGTCCGGAGGCCATGAGGCGCAGGTCGTTGCAGATCTTCGACAGCTTGACGGCCAACCGCTTCAGCGCTGACGAGTAGCTGACGTAGGCTCCCGTGTCGGGGGTGGCCTCTACGAGGTCGGCAGCCGATACGAAGGCCTCGCCCGTGAGTTTCGACAGGTTGGCGGCGCAGAGTTTGGCGAAGCCCGGGACGGCATTGAGACCGGTACCGATGGCCGTGCCACCCATATTGATTTCGTGGAGCAGCTTCACATTACGTTCCAGGTTGAGGATTTCCTCCTCCAGGTTGTTGGCATAGGCGTTGAACTCCTGACCACTGGTCATGGGTACGGCATCCTGCAGCTGGGTGCGTCCCATCTTGATGCAGTCCTTGAACTCGTCGCCCTTGTAGCGCAGGGCGCTGATGAGGCCCGTCAGGGCTCCGATGAGACTCTTGTTCATTCGGATGAGGGCCAGACGGATGGTGGTGGGATAGACGTCGTTGGTGGACTGTCCGCAGTTGCAGTGGTCGTTGGGCAGACAGTACTGATAGTCGCCCTTGTCGTGACCCATGATTTCGAGTGCACGGTTGGCGATGACCTCGTTGGCATTCATATTCACCGAGGTGCCTGCACCGCCCTGCATCATATCGATGGGGAAGTTGTCGTGCCACTGGCCGTCGATGATCTCGCGGCAGGCCTGAGAGATGGCTCCGGCTATCTCGTCGTCGATGACTCCCAGGGTGTGGTTGGTCTCCACGGCAGCCAGTTTGACGTAGGCTATGGCAATGATGAAGTCGTGATACATGGACATCGTCTTGCGCGAGATGTGATAGTTGTTGATGCCGCGCTGGGTCTGTACACCATAGAGGGCATCGGCTGGTACTTTGAGTTCGCCCAACAGGTCGGACTCGGTTCTGAATTTCTGTTCTGACATAGTATGAGGGTTTTAAAATGTGAATGGTTTTCGGGATTAATAGAGAAGCACCGTCAACAGGTAGCCCACGCCGATGCTGACGAAGGTGGTGATGAAGCCAGCCAGTTGGAAGGAGTGGTTGACCACGTAACGGCCGATGCGCGTGGTTCCCGTGCGGTCGAAGCCGATGGCTGCCACCTCGGTGGGGTAGTTGGGCAGGAAGAAGTAGCCGTTGACGGCGGGAAAGAGTACCAGCAGCATCAGGGGCGGCACACCCATGGCCAGTCCGACGGGGAAGAGCGTCTTGGTGGTGGCGGCCTGCGAGAAGAGCATGATGCTGAACAGGAACAGCGGGATGGCGAAGAGCAGGGGATAGGTGGTGAAGACGCCCTCTACGCTGCCCAGGATGACGTCGTGGTGACCCTCGAAGAAGGTGCTGCCCATCCAGGCGACGCCGAAGATGGAGACCATGGCGTTCATGCCCGAGGAAAAGACGTTGCCGCTGGCGGCCTTGCGCACGTCGGCCTTGCCCACCAGCAGGATGAGGGCGGCTATGCTCATCATGACCACTTCGATGGTGGTACTCATGTCGAGCGGCTTGCCGTCAAAGGTGGGCCGACATTCGGGGAAGGTTCCGAAGAGCACAATCAGTACCACACCCGTCAGGAAGGCCAGCACGGACCACTTGGCATGGAGGTTGACAGCCTCCTCCTGGTCTTCGTTTTCTGTCTCACTTTCCAGAAGGCCCTCGCGGATGCGCCTCAAGTATTCGGGGTCTTTCTCCAGTGGTGTGCCCACAAAGTTCTGTACCAGCGAGGCCACCAGAATCGCAATGACCGATGCCGGTATGGTGATGACGAGAATCTCTGTCATTCCGATGCCCCTGTCGCCCAACAGCTCCTCGGAGAGGATGGCTGCCGTGGCTGCCGACACGGGAGAACCTGTAATGCCCAGCGATGCGGCTATGGTGGCGACGCTGAGCGGACGCTCTGGGCGTACCTTCCCCTTGCGGGCTATCTCTGCGATGATGGGCTGTAGTGCATAGCAAGTATGAGCCGTGCCTGCCAATAGCGCGAAGAGCCACGTGACGAGGGGAGCGAAGAAGGTGATGCGGCTGGGGTTCTTCCGCAGGAAGCGTGCCGCCACGTTGACCATATAGTTCAGACCTCCGGCAGCCTGCAGTGCTGAAGAGGCCGTGATGACGCTGACGATGATGAGCATCACATCGATGGGAATGGCTCCCGGTTCCAGTCCGAACACGAAGACCAGGAGGAAGACGCCTACCATGCCGTAGATGCCGAGTCCGATGCCGCCAACCTTGGCACCGATGAATATCATCGCCAGGACGATGAGGAGTTGCAGGATGATGAGGAATGTTGCCATAAGTGTGGAGTGTGGAGTGTGGAGTGATAAGTGATGAGTTTTAGGTTTGACGGGGCAAATATAGTGAATATATTTGAAATCTGCAAATATTATGAATAAAAAAAGACAGCCCCTAAGGACTGTCCTTCTTTAAATATGCTTGACTAACGATTAGTCGGCCACGAGTGTGAAGCGCTTGAAAGCGGTGATCTTCAGCTCCTTGTCCTGCTTGGCGAGCCACTGAGAGACAGTAGCCTTGTCGCCGTCGCCGAACTGGAACTCCTGGTCAACCAGGCAGTTCTCCTTCAGGAACTTCTGAACGCGGCCCTTGGCGATGTTCTCAATCATGGGCATCTTCAGGTTAGCCTCGCCCTCGACCTTTGCCTCAGCAATGATCTTGCGGGCCTCGTCGGCCTCAGCCTGTGTGAGCCAACCCTTGGCCATGTTGCTCTCGATGTGGTCCTCAGAGTCAACGAGGTTGGGGTTGATGCCAGCCTTCTTGAGTTTCATCTCCACGAACTTCTCGACCTGCTCCAGCTTGGTCTTCTCGAAAGAGGTCTTGTACTCCTCGTCGAGGATCTTCTGGTCAACGCTCTGAGCGTCGAGGGCCACGGGCTTCATGGCAGCCACCTGCATGGCCACAAGGTGACCCTGCTCAGCTGCGGGCTTGTTGGTCTGGACCATGGTGCACAGGGTGTGCTTACCCATGTGGTCATACACCTCGATGTTATCACCCTCGAGAGTCAGGTAGCCGTCGAGCTCCATCTTCTCACCGGTGATACCCGAGCGCTGGGTGACAGCCTCCTGGGCAGTCTGACCATTGACGGTCAGGGCCTTGACAGCCTCGATGTCGGCAGCCTTGGCAGCGATGGCAGCGTCGAGGATGCTCTGGGTCAGGGCGATGAAGTCGGCACCGTTAGCCACGAAGTCGGTCTCGCACTTCAGGGCCAGCATGGCAGCGAAGCCATCAACCTTCTTTACGAGAACACAACCGTTGGAGGTCTCACGGTCGCTGCGCTTGGCAGCGATGGCCAGGCCACGCTCGCGGAGCAGCTCCTTGGCCTTGTCGAAGTCACCGTCGGCCTCGGTCAGGGCCTTCTTTACGTCTGCCAGACCAGCACCGGTCATAGCGCGAAGCTTCTTGATATCGTCAATTGAAATTGCCATATTAATGTACTATTTTACTATTTACAATTTTACCATTTATTACTCTGCGGGAGCCTCCTCGGCTACGGGAGCCTCAGCGACAGCCTCTTCGGCAGCCTTGCGGGGCTTGCGGGCCTGGCGCTTGGGCTTCACCTCTTCGGCCTCAGCCTCAGCCTGAGCGTCGGCAGCCTTCTCGTCGGCCTTCTCGACCTTACGCTCCTCGATACCCTCGTTGATGGCTGCGCAGCAAGCAGAGAGGATAGCCTCTACAGAGTCCTTGGCGTCGTCGTTAGCGGGGATGACGAAGTCGATGTTCTTGGGGTCAGAGTTGGTGTCAACGATACCGAACACGGGGATGCCCAGACGGTTAGCCTCGCGAACGGCAATCTGCTCCTTCATCACGTCCACTACGAAGAGGGCGCTGGGCAGACGGGTCAGGTCGGCGATAGAACCGAGGTTCTTCTCCAACTTGGCGCGCTGACGGGTCACCTGCAGCAGCTCGCGCTTCGACAGGTTGGCGTAGGTACCATCCTGCATCAGCTTGTCGATGTTCGCCATTTTCTTGACGGCCTTGCGGATAGTCGGGAAGTTGGTCAACATACCACCCGGCCAACGCTCGATGACGTAAGGCATACCAACGCTCTGAGCCTTCTCGGCGATGATTTCCTTGGTCTGTTTTTTAGTAGCGACGAACAGCACTTTCTTGCCGCTCTTGGCAATCTGCTTCAGTGCATCTGCAGCCTCGTCGATCTTGGCTACAGTCTTGTGGAGGTCGATGATGTGGATACCGTTACGCTCGGTATAGATGTAGGGAGCCATTGCGGGGTTCCACTTACGCTTCAGGTGGCCGAAGTGGCAGCCAGCCTGCAGCAGTTGGTCAAAATTTGTTCTTGCCATTTTGCTTTTCTTTTTTTGTTGTTTACTTTCTTTTTAATTCTTTTGTCCAGAATCAGCCGGTGAGTAATTGATAATTGACAATTGATAGTTGACAATTGATAATTGACAATTGATAATTGACAATTCAAGTCTCAACGGTTTAGATGCTAAACGTGTTCAGGTGCTATCAGCAATTGTCCCATAGTAAATGGTCCAATTGTCCAATAACTTAACGCTTACTGAACTGGAAGCGACGACGTGCCTTGGGCTGACCGGGCTTCTTACGCTCAACCTCACGGGCGTCGCGGGTCAGGAAACCGTGGTCCTTCAGGACCTTCTTGTCCTCGGCATTGACCTTCACCAGGGCGCGGGCGATAGCCATGCGCAGAGCCTGGCTCTGGCCAGTGAAACCACCACCGTCGAGGTTGGCCTTGATGTCATATTTCTCGGCAACCTCCAGCAGGTTCAGGGGCTGCTTGACCACATACTGCAGGATGGCGGAGGGGAAATATACCTCTATGTCTTTCTTGTTGATCGTGATCTTGCCAGTACCCTCTGACAGATATACGCGAGCCACTGAGCTCTTACGACGACCTATTGCATTGATGTATTCCATCTTTTAATATTTAATGTTTAATCTTTAATTTACTTGTACTGGTTGATGTCGATAGCCTTGGGCTTCTGGGCCTCGTGCTTGTGCTCTGTACCATCATAGATATAGAGGTTGTTCAGCAGGGCGCGGCCGAGGGGGCCTTTGGGCAGCATGCCCTTGACGGCGTGCTTGATGATGCGCTCTACGCCAAACGGCTTCTTGCGGAGTTCGGCGGGGGTGTTGAAACGCTGACCACCGGGATAACCAGTGTAGCGGGTATAAACCTTGTCAGTCTCCTTCTTGCCGGTGAATACTACCTTGGCAGCGTTGATGATAATGACGTTGTCACCACAGTCCTGGTTAGGAGTGAAGGTGGGCTTGTACTTTCCGCGGATGATCTTGGCTACTTTTGAGGCGAGGCGGCCTACTACCTGGTCGGTAGCGTCGATGACGAGCCATTCCTTCTGCTCACGAGCAGCTTCCTTAGATACGGAAACGGTCTTGTAACTTAAAGTGTTCATTTCTAAATTAAATTTTACTACTAAAAAACATTTTTCTATTTCTCTTATGCGCACAAATACCACTGGCAGAGGTCTAACTCCCTGCAAGTAGTCTAACGTACACTGAATCAGCGCTCTCACGAACCACCATGCCCGGCCAAAGACACGGCTATTCCGCACCAATCCACGGGGATTCTAAGTCTCTCCCCCATAATCGGACTGCAAAGGTACGACAAATAAATGAGAAATGAGGAATGAGAAATGAGAAATGAGGCAGAAAGACGTATTTTTATGATTATTTAACAAATAAATGACCGTGATGGTGGTGGTCCTACCTGAGAAATGAGTACCTTTGCGCAGAAAGAAACGAAACCTCATGGACTATCGTCATCGCTTTTCCCTGGAACTGGCACCCCTGCTGCCAATAGCCGTCAGTATGGCGGTAGGCATCATCGTCGGTCAGCACGTGGGCCACTGGACGGTGGCGGTGGGTATTGGCGGCCTGTTGGCAGCACTGACGATGCTGCTCAGGAGGTGGCCGCGTCTGCAGACAACGGGTATCGTGCTATGCGTGTTGGCGGTGGGTTGGGCATTGGGCGCACAGGCCGTACAGGAGCATAGCGAACGGGGAGGGCAGACCGTGCAACGACAGCACGGGGTGGTGCAGCGCGTGGAACAGACCAAGGCACGCTTCCTGGTGTGGCGTCAGCAGTTGCTGGAGCAATACCGCCAGTGGGGAATGGACGATGATGTCTATGGCGTCGCTGCCGCCATGACGCTGGGCGACAAGCGTGCGTTGGACCCAGAGATAAAAGAAAGGTACTCGCGCGCGGGAGCCAGCCATATCCTGGCCTTGAGCGGTATGCACCTCATGGTCATCTACAGTGTGGTCACCCTGCTCTTGGGATGGGGGAGGAGGCGCTTGTGGTCGCAGACGCTCGTCGTACTCTCCATCTGGGCGTTCGCCCTGCTGACGGGACTGTCGCCCAGCGTCACCCGAGCCAGTTGGATGATTACTGCCTATGCCCTGTTGTCGCTGGGCTACCGGCAACGGATGTCGCTCAACACCTTGTGTTTTGTGGCTATCGTCATGTGGGTAGTTGATCCATTGGCCATCTATGACATCAGTTTCCAACTGTCGTTTGCTGCCGTACTGGCCATCGTCCTGCTGAACCCGTTGCTGTACGGACTCATCGCTCCCGACGTCCTGCAGCGCCACCGTTGGTGGGCTGCCCTCTGGGGTCTGACGACCGTCTCGCTATCGGCACAGTTAGGGACGGCACCGCTGGTGGCTTATCATTTCGGACGCGTGGCCACGTGGTTCCTGCTCACCAACTATATCGTCATCCCACTGGGTACCTTGGTGCTCTATCTGGCAGTGGTCTGTGTTGTCAGTGGGCTGACGGGCGTGGGTATCGGCGTCAGTGTCCTGCTGCTAACCACTGTCATCCGTTGGATGAACAGTCTGCTGGCGTGGGTGGCCCAATTGCCGGGCAGTAGCATAGAGGGCCTGCATCCCTCTGTGGTGCAGACCCTCCTGGTGTATGTACTCATAGGCTGCTGCGCGGTGCTCCTCAGCCTACGACGTCCAGTAGTTGTGAGAAATGCGTGATCTTGTGGAGATGCTCGTGGGGAAACTCCTCAGACTTCTCCAGTTCCCAGACCACATGATAGGGGATGTGGGCGGCCCACGCACCGGCAGCCAGGGCGGGGGCGATGTCGGAACGGAAGGAGTTGCCGACCATCATGGTCTGCTCGGGAGCAACCCCCAGGTTCTCGCACAGTTGGCGATACTCCCGTTCGGTCTTGTTGGACACAGTCTCCACGTGTGAGAAATAGTCTTCCAACCCCGAGCGCCTGAGCTTGCCCTCCTGGTCCATCAGTTCACCCTTAGTGAAGACGACGAGACGGTACTGACGCCGGGCCGCCAGACGGTCGAGGGTCTCCTGGACCTCCGGCAGTGGGGTGGTGGGGAAGTTGAGTAGTTCCTTGCCCATCTCCAACAGTCGCATCACGATGTCGCCAGTCAACTGCTGGTGGGTTACGCGGACGGCATTCTCTATCAGGGAGAGCGTGAAGGCCTTGGTGCCATAGCCCGTCAGCGACAGGTTATGACGCTCGGTCTGGAAGAGTCCTTCGCTGACTTCACGGGCCGTAGCCCACGGCTTCAGCAGTTCGCAGCAGCGATGCTCCACGTCGTCAAACCATGACTGGCAGTCCCACAGCGTGTCGTCGGCGTCGAAGGCTATGACCTTGATATCTTTCATGCGTATATAATTATCACTTATCACTTATCACTTATCACTCATCACTCATCACTCATCACTTATCACTTATCACTAGGGCTTCAGCCCGCCTCACTCCCAATAGGCGATGGTCCGTTTCTGCAGCACCTGGGTCTGCTGGCGCTGGCTGCCCTTTTCCCAGTAATTGAGCGTCAGCTGGTTGGAGGTCCAGTTGCCCTCATCGTCATAGGTCAGGTACTGGTGGTGCATATTGACAGTCAGCACACACTCGTTGCCCTCATAGACGCGCTGGTTCTCGTCACTCACCTCGCCCTGTTCGTTGTAGATATAGTCGTTGACGTAGCGGATGCCCGCCTCCACGTTGGTCAGCGTGCGGCGTACCAGTTGCCACTGGTCGTTGTAGCTGAACTCCACATCGCTATAACCCTGCTTCTCGGTCATCCGTGCCCGGACCAGATAGCCCAGGCGGTTATACTGGCGGTCGGTCATGTCGCCATTCTCTATGCGGCCGTCCTCGCCGAAGTGCAGGAAGGGGTCCTCGGCAATGGCATTCTCCGTGACCACCTCCTGGACACTGCCCTTGAGACCGAGGGAGAGGGCGTCCTTATAGTAAGCCGCCAAGGGCAGATAGAGCACGTTGATGTCGCGTGAGCCGTTGTCACTGCTCGTCAGCGACACCTTGATGCTGCCCAAGGCGTCGGCATAGACCCATCCGTCGTCGGCGCGCGAGAAGTTGCCGTGCTGTCGGCCCAACTTATAGAGGAAATACTGCATGTTCTGTTCCAGCATCTTCTGCGTGCTGTAGGGACCTACGGTGACGTAGGCCGACTGGACCAGGCGTGTCGTGGGGGCGATGGTGACAACCAGTTTGGCACGGATGCCGTAGAACTTGCCGCGATAGTAGTAGTCTTCGCCATCGTCCGACTGCCCCCATTCCGTGAAGTCGTGGGCGAGCAGTTCCTGGCGCAGCGAATCGATGGGACCTTCCAGGACGATGCCCTCCAGGTGGAGTCCCTGCGGGTGGTCCTGGGCCCTTGCCGCCAGTAGTGCGGTCAGCGTCAGGAGGAGGATGGCTATTCTCTTCATGTAGGTGCAAAATTACAAATATCTTTTTATTTTCACACCATTACTCCCGATTTTTTTGTAATTTTGCACTTATTTAAATCACCGCGTATGAAAATCTTTGCAGTAGGAATGAACTATATCCAGCACAATAAAGAGCTGGACGGAGCGTTATATAAACCGGAAAAGCCTGTCATCTTCACCAAAGCCGACTCGGCGCTGCTGAAGGACCACAAGCCCTTCTTCATCCCCGACTGGTCGGAGCAGGTGGACTATGAGACGGAGCTGGTAGTGCGTATCTGCCGACTGGGCAAGAGCATCCCTGAGCGCTTTGCCCATCGTTACTATGACGCCGTTACCGTGGGTATCGACTTCACGGCACGCGACTGGCAGCGCGAGGCCCGTCAGCAGGGACAGCCGTGGGAGATCTGTAAAGGCTTCGACGGTTCGGCAGTCATCGGCGACTGGCAGCCCATAGACCGCTATCGCGACATCCAGGCCCTGCACTTCCACCTCGATATCAACGGGCAGACTGTGCAGGAAGGCTGTTCGAGCGATATGCTCTACAAGGTCGATGAACTGGTGAGTTATATCTCGCAGTTCTTTACCCTGAAGACAGGCGACCTGCTCTATACCGGTACGCCGGTGGGAGTGGGACCTGTACATATTGACGACCACCTGGAAGGGTGGCTGGAAGACCGCAAGGTGTTGGAATTCAACTGCAAGTAACTGATAGTGAATATACGGAGACATATCATCAGTCTGGTGTTGCTGCTGACCGTCATGACGACGCGTGCGCAGCAGTTCTTCAACCTGACCGCCCAGGAGGTGGCCATCGACTCGGTGCTCCCCGTATTCAACTACGAGTTCCCGCTGGGCAGGGACTATCAGGACTCCACCTACCGGGTGACGATAGACTATCCGGAATTCATCGATATGTCGGCCGACGAGGTGGTCCGCTACCGCGAGATCAGCGGCGTAGCTCTCCAGACGTTGCCCCCGCTGACGCAGTGGGTCACCAGTACGCGTGGCGAGGGAGGACTGATGGTGCAGATGACACCCCTGGTGTGGCGTGATGGCAAGTACCAGAAATTGGTGAGTTTTATGTTGCGCAAAACGGCTACGTCCTTGCGCCGCAGTGCCTTGCGCCGTGCGACAGCTGCCGACCGCTATGCCGCCAACTCCGTGCTGGCCAGTGGCCGGTGGGTGAAGGTGAGGGTGCCCTCGACGGGTGTCTATCAGTTGACTGACGACCTCATCCGGCAGGCGGGCTTCTCCAGTCTGTCGCAGGTGCGTGTCTTCGGCTATGGTGGTGCCCTGCAGCCAGAAGTGCTGACAGGCGACTACCTGACAGCTACCGACGACCTCCACGAGGTACCCGTCTGCGAGGTGGACGGCAAGCGCCTGTTCTATGCCGTGGGACCTGTCTCCTGGGACAGCAGTCACCAGCGCACGCGTAATCCTTATTCTGACTACGGCTATTACTTCCTGACGGAGGACGGCCAGGCGCCACAGACCATCGACTGGAACACCTTCGTGGCGCAGAACCAATTCCGTGAAGATGACTATAACACCCTCTACGAAGTCGATGACTACGCCTGGTTCCAGGGTGGCCGCAACCTCTACGACGCACAGGTGATAGCAACGGGTACTGGACGCTCCTATACCCTGGAGGCTACGCCGGGCACTGCTGCGGGCAGTGTCACCGTCGTGCTCTCTGCCTATACCAAGACGGCGGGAGCCTCCGCACAGGTGTGGGTCAACGGCACCTTGGCGGGGACCGTCTCCCTCGCTACCAGTGGTGAGTATGACGCCATGCGCGTAGGAAAGGGCACCTTTACGACGGCACCCTTACAGGCCTCCAATCAGGTCGTCGTGCTACCCAATGCCAACTGCGGTACCGTGCGTCTGGACTATATTTCTCTCTATTCCGACCAGCCGAAGGGTTTCCCCGCTGCTTCCGGCACGTTCCCCGTTCCGGAATATGTTGGAGAGGTGGCTAACCAGAACCACCATGCCGACGGGGCCGCCGACATGGTCATCATCATCCCCGCATCGCGGAAACTGAGTGCCCAGGCCGAACGTCTCCGTGCCCTACACAGCGAGTGCGACGCCCTGCGCGTGAGGGTGGTGGCTGCCGACGAACTGTATAACGAGTTCTCCAGCGGAACGCCCGACGTCGCGGCCTATCGCCGTTACCTGAAGATGCTCTACGACCGTGCCACTACGACGGCCGATATGCCGCGCTATCTGTTGCTGCTGGGTGACTGTGCGTGGGACAATCGCATGGTGAGCAGTACGTGGAAGGGGACTTCGCCCGACGACTACCTGCTGTGCTACGAGAGCGACAACTCCTATAGCAAGACGTCGTGCTACGTCTCGGACGACTACTTCTGTCTGCTGGATGATGGCAAGGGGGCCGCCCTGGTCTCCCAGGATAAGTTGGACATGGCCGTGGGGCGCATACCGGCACGCAACGTGACGGAAGCCACGCAGGCCGTGGACAAAATCGTGAGCTACGCCCGCAACGAACAGGCAGGAGCCTGGCAGAACGTGGTGTGTTTCCTGGGTGACGACGGCAACGAGAACCAGCACATGGACGATGCCAACGCCGTGGCGACACAGACGGAGACCCTCTATCCGAATCTCGTGGTCAAGCGCGTCATGTGGGATGCCTATACGCGCGTCAGCTCCTCGACGGGTAACAGTTACCCTGATGCCACGCGCATCATCAAGCAGCAGATGCAGCAGGGTGCCCTGATGATGAACTACTCGGGCCACGGAGGTCCGTCGGCCATGTCGCATGAGTCGGTGCTGAAACTGCAAGACTTCCAGACGGCGACATCCCTGCGTCTGCCGCTATGGATGACGGCCTCGTGCGACCTCATGCCCTTTGACGGTCAGGAGGACAACATCGGCGAGACAGCACTCTTCAACGCCAAGGGTGGAGCCATCGCCTTCTATGGTACTACGCGTACCGTCTATCAGAACCAGAACCGCCTGATGAACCTCTCCTTCTCGCGCCATGTGCTGGACCGCGACGCCAGCGGACAAGCCATGGCCATCGGCGAGGCCGTCAGGATCACCAAGAACGAACTGCTGGCCAACAAGGTCATCACGGGCTACGACTCGTCGGGTAATCCTATCTATGGCGGCGACCATACCACCAACCGCCTGCAGTATTCCCTGCTGGGCGACCCCGCCCTGCGGTTGGCCATGCCCACCAGGACCATTCAGATTGATGCCATCAACGACACGCCGCTGACCAGTGGTACGGCTCTGACCGTACCAGCGGGTGCTACCGCCACCGTCAAGGGACGCGTGCTGACGGCCGACGGTCAGACAGACAACACCTTCAACGGTACGTTGACTGCTGTGGTGCGTGATGTCAAGGAACAGGTGACATGCCGCTTGAACAATACTGGCAGTGACGGCGCTTCGACGCCCTTCGTCTATAGCGACCGCCTGAACAATATCTTTACGGGTAGCAACCAGGTGAAGGACGGTGAGTTTACGTTTGCCTTCGCCGTACCCCTGGACATCAAATATTCTTCGAATGACGGACTCATCAACCTCTATGCCTGTAACGATGCCAAGACGGTGATGGCCAACGGCACCACCAACCAGGTGGTGTTCAACGGCACGTCCACATCGGCCGACAGCGAACGAGGTCCCAGCATCTACTGCTACCTGAACAGCACGTCGTTCTCGAACGGCGATGCCGTCAATCCGACACCCTTCTTCGTGGCACTCATCAACGATGAGGACGGCGTCAATGCCTCGGGAGGCGGTCTGGGTCACGACCTGCAACTGGTCATTGACGGAGACCTCGCAAAGACCTATGCGCTGAACGACTACTTCCAGTATGACTTCGGCAGCTATACCAAGGGACAGATAGGCTTCAGCCTGCCACAACTGTCGTACGGTCAGCACAAGCTGCAGTTCCGTGCCTGGGACGTGCTCAACAATTCATCGGTGACGGAACTGACATTCAACGTGGTGAAAGGTCTGGAACCGGTCTTCGTGGACGTGGACTGCACGCCGAATCCGGCCAAGACGCAAACCCGCTTCCGGGTGGTACACGACCGCATCGGCAGTGAGATGGACGTCCGACTGGACATCTTCGATACGTCAGGGCGCCATCTGTGGACGTATCAGGAAAATGGTGTGCCTACCGATAACTCGTATGTCGTGGACTGGGACCTGACAGCAGATGGCGGGCGCCGCCTGCTGACGGGACTCTACCTCTACCGCGTCAGCATCAGTTCGGACGGCAGCTCGTATGTCTCGAAAGCCAAGAAACTGATGATACTCAATAAATAAAGCAAGGGTAAAGAAACAAGATATGAATAAGACATTGAATAATATGGTACAAAAGAAGTGGATGATAGTGGTATGTCTGTCATTTGCCATTTATCATTTATCATTGATCCACGCAGTGGCTCAGGATACCAAGAGTCAGTTCAACCCCGTGGAGCATGCCGTGATCTCACAGACCATCGCCCCCGATGCCCGTGGAGGTGCCATGGGTGACGTTGGCGTGGCCACTGATCCGGACGTCAACTCGCAGTACTGGAACCCGGCGAAGTATCCCTTCTGTATCAGCAGGGCCGGCGTGGCACTGAACTACACACCATGGTTGCGCCAGTTGGTGAACGATATCGACCTGGCCTATGTGGCGGGTTACTACCGCATCGGTGACTATGCTGCCGTCAGTGGTTCGCTGCGCTACTTCTCACTGGGTGAGGTCATGACCTCGCTGGACGAGAATGCCATGACCGTCAAACCCTATGAGATGTCGCTCGACGTGGGTGCCTCGCTGATGCTCAGCGAGACATTCTCCATCGCCGCCGTGCTGCGCTGGATACACAGTGACCTGCGCTTCGACTATACGGAGGACGCTCAGCCGGCCTCGGCCTTTGCCGCCGACCTGGCTTGCTACTACAACAAATATGTGAACATCGGACAGCGTGAGTGTCAGTTGGGACTGGGTATGAACATCCAGAACGTGGGTAGCAAGATCAAGTTCTATGGCGACGACCGCTCGCAATTCTTGCCTGCCAACCTGCGTGTGGGTGCCTCACTGATGATTCCCGTTGACGAGTATAACCGTTTCTCTATTGCCGCCGACGCCAACAAACTGTTGGTACCTACCGTACCTAAACAGAACGACGGCGAATCGACAACGGACTATGAGAAGCGCGTGTTGGACGAATATAATGACGTGAGTTCCATATCGGGTATCTTCAAGAGCTTCAGCGATGCTCCCGGAGGCTTCAAGGAGGAACTCCAGGAGATCCAGTGGAGCGTAGGTGCCGAATATATCTACCACGACCAGTTCTCGCTGCGTGCCGGTTATCACCACGAGTCGGAGAACAAAGGTAACCGTAAGTACTTCACCGTCGGTGGCGGCTTCCGCATGAATGTCTTCTCGTTGGATGTGGGTTATGTCATCTCCACGGCCAAGAGCAATCCCCTGGACCAGACACTACGTTTCACGCTGGCCTTCGATATGGACGGCATCAAAGACCTTTTTAGATAAAAGAATACTGTTATGGTTAGAGTAGGAATGGGATATGACGTCCATCAGTTGGTGGCAGGCAGGGACCTGTGGATGGGCGGCATCAAGATTGACCACGAATTGGGACTGTTGGGACACAGCGATGCTGACGTGCTGATACACGCCATCTGCGACGCCATTCTGGGTGCCGCCAATATGCGCGACATCGGCTATCACTGGCCCGACACGTCAGCGGAGACAGAGGGCATGGACAGCAAGATTATCCTCAGCAAGACCATCGAACTGATAGCTACCAAAGGTTACCGCTTGGTGAACATCGACGCCACCATCTGTGCCGAACGCCCCAAGATGAATCCGCACATCCCCCAGATGCAGCAGTGTATGGCCCAGGTCATCGGTTGCGATCCGGACCAAATCAGCATCAAGGCCACGACCACCGAGAAACTGGGCTTCACCGGACGCCAGGAGGGAATCTCTGCTTATGCGGTAGCACTGATAGAGAGATAAAAAATGCCGCTACTCTCAACGAGCAGCGACATCCAAAAGCCTATGTTTAACTAAAAATCCTTTTTCCTTAAGAAATCCGGTTTTGAGACCGGAGGCCTGTCTTTCGACAGGTATATAACTAATACTAATCTGTTCCTAAAGAAAAGAAAGTTATGAGCGTTTCACAACGATCACTGTTTTTTGAACACATTTAAAACTTTCTTTTTACCAATAACTAAAAACCTAAAACTATAAATATTACTACTAACCTAAAACAATCTATTAACCAATGTTCTTTGACTTCACTTAGTCAAAGCCGACCCGAAGGTCGTTGTCTTTGTTTGACAATGCAAAGGTACAAACTATTCGGCCTCCTCCAAATATTTTCATGCATTTAGTGTAAAAAAACGACTTATTCTTGATTTAAATCAAGTGAGTGTGTGCGCAAACAACACTTGTTAACATATTAAATGCTTTTTCTTGTTGCTGATTTCTATTTCTTTTCTTACCTTTGCACGACATATAAATAAGGTATGAAGGTTTTAATCGTCAATACGAGTGAACGGAAAGGAGGCGCCGCGGTAGCTGCTGGTCGCTTGTTGGAAGCACTGAACGGCCATGGCGTGAAAGCGAAGATGCTGGTGCGCGACATAGACGACCGACAGCAGAAACCCCTGACGGTGGTGCCCTTGCCAGGAGGATGGCGCCTGCGCTGGCATTTTCTGTGGGAACGTATCGTTGTCTGGACGTTCCTGCACTTCCGCCGACAACACTTGTTTGATGTCGATATTGCCAACAGCAGTGAGGATATCACCCGCCTGCCGGAATTCCAGGAGGCGGACGTCATCCACCTGCATTGGATCAACCAGGGGATGCTGTCGCTGAACGTCATCCGCAAAATTCTGGCATCGGGGAAACCCGTGGTGTGGACCATGCACGACATCTGGCCGGCTACGGCACTGTGTCACCTGACGCTCGACTGCCGACAGTTTGAGACGGGCTGTCACCACTGTCGGCTGTTGCCGGGGGGCGGTGGCAACCACGACCTTGCCTACAGGGTATGGCAGCGTAAACAACGTATGATGCAAGCCGGACAGGTGACCTTCGTGGCGTGCAGCGAGTGGTTGGCAGGGGAGGCCCGTCGCAGTGCGCTGTTACAGGGTCACGAGGTGGTCAGCATTCCCAATCCCATCAACCATCGTGTCTTCTGTCCTGGCGACTGCCTGCAGGCGCGTCAGCAACTGGCACTGCCCACCGAGGGACGCATCATCCTGTTTGCCTCGCAGCGGGTGACGAACGTCTATAAGGGCATGGACTACCTCATAGAGGCCTGTCGCCTGTTGGTGGAACAGCATCCGGAGTGTCGCGAACAGATCAGCGTGGCGGTGATGGGCGGTCAGGCTGACGAGGTGGTCTCGCAACTGCCGTTCCGCACGTTCCCCTTGGGCTATGTGAGCAGCGAACAGCGCATCATCCAGGCCTATCAGGCGGCAGACGTCTTTGTGTTGCCCTCGCTGTCGGAGAACCTGCCCAATACCATCATGGAGGCCATGGCGTGTGGCATTCCCAGTGTGGCCTTCCAGGTGGGGGGCATTCCCGAGGAGATAGACCACCGCCAGAATGGTTATGTGGCCCGCTATCGTGACGCTGCCGACTTGGCTGAGGGACTCTGGTGGACGCTCTTCGACGCCAACCAGGAGGAGGTACGCCGCGCCTGTCTGCAAAAGGTGGCCCGCTGTTACTCCCAGCAGCGTGTAGCCGAGAAATACATCGAAATCTATGAAAATCTCCATCATCACCATCACGTATAATGCGGAGCGCTCCCTGCAGCGGACGCTCGACAGTGTGGCCGTGCAGACGTATCAGGATATCGAACACCTGATCATCGACGGGGCGTCGAAAGACGGTACGCTGGCGATAGCCCATCGCTATCAGGAGACCAGCAGCCACGAGGTCATCATCCAGTCGGAACCCGACTGCGGACTGTACGACGCCATGAACAAGGGACTGCAGAAAGCCACGGGCGACTACCTGGTATTCTTGAATGCCGGCGACACGCTGTATGCCAACGACACCATCGAGACGGTGGCGAAGACAATCACCAATAACCATGAACCAATAGCTGTGGTCTATGGTGATACGGCCATTACCGATGGCGAGGGACGTTTCCTGCACCTGCGTACCCATCGTCCCCCGGAACAGCTGACGTGGAGGTCCTTCAAACAGGGCATGCTGGTGTGTCATCAGGCGTTCTACGTCCGCACCGACATGGCCCGCCAGACACCCTATGACCTGCGCTATCGCCACTCGGCGGATGTCGATTGGTGTATCCGCGTGATGAAGGAGGCGGAACGGCAGTCATTATCCATCGTTAACACGCATGCCGTCCTGTGTAACTTCGAGGAGGGTGGCAATACGACTCAGCACCATCGTGACTCCCTGAAGGAACGCTTCCGGGTGATGGCCACACACTATGGTATGTTTCAGACCATACTACTTCATATATGGTTTATTCTTAGAATTTTTGTCCGTCACTGTCACGCGTAACTAACTGATACTCTTGTCGTTAAGTGTGACACTCGTTTCTCGAAGGCTGCGTGGTAGCCTGGACGTGTGACAAAGATAACACGACCTTGCGACCCGGGTCGCAAGGTCGTGCGACCTTCGTCGCACGCTCTGCGAAAGACCCTATGGCAGGATGCGCAGGCGTAGCTGGTACTTCTTGGAGGGGTCGATGGCATACTTCTTCAGCACGCCAGGACCGCACGAGCTGTTGCCGAGCCCCAGGACGGCACAGTCGATGCTGAGATAGGTCTTCTGCTGCTCTTCCAGTTCGTAGTCGTGTTTCTTCGAGGCCAGATACTGGGCGGAGTAGGGCAGGGCGGAGAACGAGAAGGGCTTGTCGATAGCCTCAATGCGGAGACGCTTACCCTTCTGGGTCTTCAGTTCAACCAGCGTACAGTCCTCGTGGTTGCCAGAGTCCTGCGGACGTGCATAGTGGACGTACTGCTTGCTGACTGTTGACTGCCACAGCCCTATAGGACATGACGCCTTTCGGTCGGGGTAGTTGTCCCACGGACCGCGGCCGTACCACGTCAGTAGTTCATAGTCGCGAGGCAGTTCGATGACGATGCCGAGGCGAGGCAGTGGTGGCAGCGTGTCGGGAATCTCAAAGGTGAAGGTCAGTTCGTTGCCGTCCTGTTCCATGGTCATGGGGATGCGCAACGTGTCGAGTCCGCAGCGCTTCCAGTCCTTCGCCAACCAGTTGCCGAAGCTCTTGTCGTTGTCGGTCGGGGCACGGAAAATCTGGGGAGAGAGGTGGCTGACGAGTGATGAGTGATGAGTGATAAGTGATGAGTGATGAGTGATAAGCGATGAGAGCTGTGGAGACAGTGCTTTCTTCTTACCCGAAGTGACGGATAACGGGTTGTCGTGGAGCGCGAACTGCTCGCTGACGACCTCCCTGCCGTTGCGCTTCGCCGTAACGTTGAGACGGATGTCATGGTCGTTTCTGACGATGCCGCCGATATCAAGTGTCACACCGAACGTCCCTTGTTTCAAGCACTTACCATTGTCTGTGATACTATACGAGAAGGTGTAATCGCTCAAAGGCACCTCGCTGAACAGCGTATAGGCCGTGACGGTGGTACCGTCCATGCGGAACTGTACGGGTGAATAGACCTTCTTCACCTCCTGGTATTTGGGCGTCAGCGTACGGTCGCTCCTCACGACACCATTCATGCAGAAGGCGTTCAGGTTCGGCTTGTCGCCGAAGTCGCCACCGTAGAGAATAGGTGTTCTCGTTGCGCCAGCCCATTTCTCATTCCTCATTTCTAATTTCTCATTTAGGGCTATGCCCTGGTCCACCCAGTCCCAGATGAAACCGCCCAGCATACGGGGATGGGTGTAGATCTCGTCCCAATACGCTTGGAAGTTGCCCATGGCATTACCCATGGCATGGGCATATTCGCTGGTCAGCACGGGACGCGGACCGCCGTCGCTGCCCACCCAGGTGCAGTGGTCGCCCTCACGTTCGGCAATCTCCAACAGGCGTTCCCAACGGGCATTCTCGGCACGTTCCTGGTCGCTGCCCTCGGGTATGCCGGGATTCAGGTATTCCTGCATGACGCGGGGATAGAAACGACTGACGACATCCACCGTCTGCGGGTCGTCGCCCTTGGGTCCCTGGGCCCCTTCATAATGCACAGGCCGCGTGGGGTCGAACTCATGGAGCCATGCCGACATGGCGGCATGGTTGGGCCCGTAGCCGCTCTCGTTGCCGAGGCTCCAGAAGATGACGCTGGGGTGGTTCTTGTCGCGCTCGGCCATACGGATGGCACGGTCGAGGAAAGCCTCCGCCCAGTCGGGCGTCGAGGCCAGCGTGCCGCGCAGACCGTGTGTCTCGCAGTCGGCCTCGTCCATGAGGTACATACCCATCGAGTCGCACAACTCATACCAGCGCGGCACGTTGGGGTAGTGCGCCAGACGTACGGCATTGATGTTGGCCTCCTTCATGAGTCGCAGATCCTGTATCATGCGCTCCTCGCTCATCACACGGGCCGTGAAGGGGTCGTGCTCGTGGCGGTTGACGCCGCGTATCTTGATGGCATGGCCGTTGATGAGCAGTTGGCCACCGGCGATGCGGATGTCGCGGAAGCCGACTTGCTGGCTGATGCGCTCGACAGTCTTTCCGTCCGCGTTCTTCACTTCCAGCAGCAGGGTGTAGAGGTTCGGATACTCGGCACTCCACAGTCGTGGATTCTCCACCTTCATCTCTATGCGGTTGAACTTACGATAACCGCGCTGGGGGTACCACTCGTTCATGCGCTTGGCCTTATGGTCGAGGTCGAGGACCTCTTCTGTTGCGACAGAGTCACAACAAACAGGACGGTCGGCGTCCAACAGGGTGGCTACAAGGCGATAGCCATAGCCCGTCTCACCCTGATATACCGAGAACTGCGGGTTCACCTGCAGCACGCCGTCCATGGAGGCGCGTACGGCCACATCGCGCAACCTGACGTCAGGCGTATGGTAGAGCAGTACGTCGCGGTGGATACCGCCAAAGCGCCAGAAGTCCTGGTCTTCCAGATACGAGCCGTCACTGTATTTATACACCTCGACGGCTATCTGGTTCTCACCTTTCTTGATATAGGGGGTGACGTTGAATTCCGACGGTTCCATGGAGCCCTGGCTGTAGCCCACCAGCTGGCCGTTCACCCAGACATAGAACGCCGACATCACGCCCTCGAAGCGCAGGAAGGTCTGCCCACTTCCGTGGTCAGCGGTTTTCCCGCTGACACTTACCCAGTGGTCGGGTACCGTAAACGTACGGCGGTACTGCCCAGTGGGGTTTCTCTCCTCGTAGGTTGTCCAGTCCTTCTTGGGCTCACGTGTCACGAAAGGCGGGTCAATCTTGAACGGATAACCAGCCGAGACATAGATGGGCGTGCCGTAGCCGTTTACTTCCCAGTTGGCAGGCACCGCCAGCGTCTTCCATCCCGATGCGTCGAAGTCGGTGCGCCAGAAGTCGTTGATGCGCTCCTCGGGGGTCTTCGTCCAACGGAACTGCCAGTCGCCATTCAGACTGAGCATCCTGTCGCCTGGAGTCTCGCCATAGGGGATGAAGTAAGCCCTTGCCGGCTCGCGGTTGATCTGTAGCACATGGTGGTCCTCCCAGTCGTGGTGCGCTTGGGCACCAAGGGGGAAGATGGCTGTGACGATGAGTAGGAGTACTAAGGTGAAAGCGTTCATAGACAAGTAGTTTTCTTAGCTGTGGTTAGCCATCAGGTAGATGGTGCGCATGGCCTCGCGGTCGAGCACTTCCATGGCGCCGAGGGTGATGGTGCCGCCACGACTGCAACGGTCGGCCAGTGTGTCAATCTCTTCGTTGGTGAGGGTGCGGTTGAGTAGTTCCCCGATGTTTCGTGGCATACCGATGGCATGGTAGAAGTCCTCGATGGCCTCAATGCCCTTCAGGGCAGTGGCCTCGGGGTGTGCGAAGTCGTTGGTTACCCCCATCACGTTGACGGCAAACTGTACGAAACGGCTGATGTGCTTGGGCATGACGTAGCGGGCCCAGGAGCCCCACAGGGCGGCGAGTCCGGCTCCGTGGGTGACGCCATAGACGGCACTCAACTCGTGTTCCAGGCGGTGGGTGGCAAAGTCTTTCTCCAACCCACACTCCGTCAGGTCGTTATGCGCCAGCGAACCAGCCCACATAATCTGGGCGCGGTGACGATAGTCCTCGGGGTTGGCTAGTACCTCCATGACGCAGGTCTTCACGGTGCGCAACAGCGCCTCGGCAATGGCGTCGGTCAGCGTCATGTCTTCATATTTCGAGAAGTAGCGCTCCATGGTGTGCATCATGATGTCAGTAGCTCCTGCCGCCGTCTGATAGGGTGGCAAGGTGTAGGTCAGTTCCGGATTCATGATACAGAAACGGCAACGGCAGAGGTCGCTGTTGATGCCCCGCTTCAGCAGTCCTTCGTCGCGGGTGATGACGCAACTGTTGGACATCTCACTGCCTGCAGCGGGAATGGTTAGGATGACACCGATAGGCAGACAGTTCTGCGGAACGGCCTTGCCGTCCCAGAAGTCCCATACGTCGCCTTCGTAGCCCACACCATAACCGATGGCCTTGGCAGAGTCGATGACGCTTCCGCCACCCACGGCAAGGATGAAGTCTATCTGTTCACGGCGACAGAGGTCAATACCCTCCTGAACCTTAGACAGCAGCGGGTTGGGAACGACGCCACCCAGTTCAACAAAGCTGATGCCTGCCTCACGCAAGGTGTTGAAGGTGCGGTCGAGCAGACCAGAGCGACGGGCTGACCCGCCACCATAATGTACGAGCACGCGTGTACCACCATATTGGCGGATGAGTTGTGCCAACTGTTGTTCGCTGTCGCGCCCGAAGACCACACGGGTAGGGGCGTAGAAGTTAAAGTCCTTAATCATGGTGCTATTGTATTTCTAAGTTTTTGAATTCTATGTCCTTTGCCTCAATGACCAGCCGGTAGGTGCCGGCATTGATCTGCGTGCCAGTGGTCGTTGAGAGCATCTTAAACTTGTTGGGCGTTGGTGGGAAGGTGACGTCACGATCTACCAGTACCGTATGCTTGGAATCGGTGATGGTCATGCGGGCCTTGACGGCATTGGCCGTCGTGTTCTTGTAACGGAAGCGGAGGGCGTATTCCTGACCGAGGCCGGGCTTGATGATGAAGGTGGCGGGATTTTGCCTCTGCGGTTCATAAACCGTAGCGGGGCGTGCCTCGGTATCCTGAGGCAGCTCTGCCTGAGGCAGCTTGGCGATGGTGTCGGTGTCGAAGGTGTGCCAGGTAATACCCGGCGCTGACGCACCGGGAGCGGTGGCGGTGCCTGGAATGGTAGCGGAAGCGGTGGCGGTGCCTGGAATGGTAGCGGAAGCGGTGGCGGTGTCTAAGGCAGCGACAGCGATACCACAGATAACGGCCTGACCGGCCTTCACCTCGGGGAACGAGATGCGGAGTCGCCCATCCTTGGCCTTGGCATAGACCACCCGCTTCAAGGCGCCACAGTAGCCGGCCTCAGCCCACGGGTCGAGGTCGTCGATAAGGGTCTCGCCATTGACGGCCACATCGAAGATACGCATGCCTTCGTAGTCGCCCTGTTCACCACCATCCTTGCCGTGCCAGGGCTCAGCGAAGTAGAGCTCGATGCGGTAGAGACCCGGCGCTGACGCACTGGGAACGGTGGCAAGACCCGGCGCTGACGCACCGGGAACGGTGGCTGCGGTGGCGACGGGCAGGTCGTACCACAGGCGGTGACGGCCGAAGCGGAAGAACTGGAAGAGCTCGTCGCTCTTCGTGCCACGGATGTCATTGACGATATGGCGCTGGCTGGCCTGATAGGGATGGATGCCGGGGAAGTCCTGTCCCCAGGAGTGGCTGTAAAGGGTATCGTCAGCCTGCCACAGTTGGCCGAACTCGTCTTTGAAAGCATCGCCACCACAGTTGATGCGATAGAGGTAGTGGTAGCCCTCTGCCCCTTTGACGAGGTCGATATTCCTGTCGGCAGCGGTAATACCCGGCGCTGACGCACCGGGAGTGGTGGCTTCATCGGGAACGGGGTGAGCGTAGCGCTGGCGGTACATGTAGTAGGCGGGCGTAGGCTCTTCCCAGATGGTGGTAAGACCCTTGTAGTTGATGGGACCTATCTTGTCGATACGGCGTAGGGCTCCGTCGGGCTGGTTACGCCCAGGGTTATCGTGTGAGGTAAAGAGCCATTGGAAATGACCGCAGACGCTGTCCTTGGCACTTCCTGCCAGGCGAGCCTTTTTCTCTAATAGGGCGGTGAACGACTCCTCGCTGTATTTGGCGTCGCCATGCAGGTCGATGGTGCGCCAAGCACCATATTCGCCGTTGAGCAACTGGTCTGGACGTTTCAGCTCGTTGTCATAGTTGTCGGCAGAACCGCCATAGGTACCGCTCCAGTTCTGGATGACGTTCCAGTCGGTACCCTCGCCACCATTGCAGGTAGTGATGGCGCGTTGGTCACGACAGGTGGGGTCGAGCGAGCGAATCAGGTTGCTGCACTCCTCAGCGAAGTCCTTGGGCAGGATACTCTCGTTCTGTAGTCCCCAAAGGATGACGGACGGTGAGTTGCGACGTTCCTTGATCCAACGAACGAGCAGACGCTTGAAATTGTCGCGGAATTGGGGCGTGTCATACCAGATGTGTGCCGAGAACTGACTCCAGAAGAGAATCCCTTGTTCGTCGAGCAACTGCTGGTAGAGTAGGTTATGCGGCTGGTGGGCCTCACGAAAGGCATTGAAGCCGGCATTGACTATCTGTTTGATGCGCGAACGGATTTGCTCTGGCGAGAAGGCGTGACTATTGCCTAAGAGGTGCTCGTATTCGCAGGTACCATTGATGAAGACGGGCTGGCCGTTAAGGAAGAAACGGTGGTCGCCCGGCACTGACGTACCGGGAGTAGTGGCAGCCTTGGAAATGGTGGCACGCTGACGCAGGACAGGCCATGAGATGCTGCGGATACCAAAGGGTGTGCGCACCTCGTCGGTGGTCTTGCCGTTGCGCTTAATCATCGTTGCGAGGTTATAGAGATAAGGGTCTTCCAGGTTCCAGCGATGAACGCTCTCCACTTTCTCTGCATGGTGAAGGGTGAGGGTCTCGCCAGCCTTCAGTGTGACAGGTTCAGCGTGGCGGAATACCTGTTTTCCACTGGCCAGGGTAAACTTATTGACCAGTTCTATCTGTTGCGGCAACTGGGTGTAGTTCTTGACTTCGGTCTCGATAAAGACGCTATCGCAGGAGGCATTGTTCCAGATGTGTACGCCGAAGGGTTCGATACGAACAGCATCCGTCTCCACGAGGCTGACAGGACGGAAGATGCCAAAGGGTTGGCTACCCTCGCTAAAGCCCCATTCCGAGGAACAACCACCGCAGACCCATGGCGACTCCGTCTGCATGGCGGGATGGTCGACAAGTACCTCTATATGGTTCTGACCGCCCCGCAGGGCGTCTGTGACGTCGAGGGTCCAGACAGTACGGCCTACGAGCTCCCGGGGATACTGATGGCCGTTGAGGGTTACGGTGGCGTAGGTACCTATTCCTTCAAACTGCAAGAAGTAACGCTTTCCGTCCTGTTTGGCGGTGTTGAAAGTCTTATGGTAGGTGGCACTGCCGTGCAGGTTGCCGTGACGCAACTGGCGGTAGCCATAGTAATCGTCGAAGTTGTGAGGGAGGGTGACGGGGAGACCCGGCGCTGACGCACCGGGAATGGTGGCTGTGCCATGTACGGTGGCTATCCATCCCTCGTTGAGTGAGGTTGTAGTACGGCGTCCTTGACGTTCTGGAACGGGGAAACGTACGGCACTACGCCCCATGGGTACACTGGTGGCCACGGCGATACCGCGCTGCTGGTCGTTGTTGACGGCACAGTAGAAGTGATATACCACACCGTCGTGTTTCACCACATAGCTCTTGTGGGCAAATAGTTCATCGTAGGGCTTGGAGGGGGCAATGAGGTCATTACCCTCCCAGCGCTGCCAGTTCACGAGGTCACGGCTGACGGCAAAGGTGTTGAAGGCGCTGTATTTGCGCGATGGGTCGTAGGCCTTGAAATAGAACATGACGTAGAGAGGCTTCTTGGCGACTGAATCGCCAAGTACACTGCTATTCATGCGGACTATCTGCGCGTCGCCCGTGATGATGCCGCCCACTTCGTTGGCAAAGACGGGATTGCCCTGATAGCGTTTCCACTTTTTTAGGTCATTGGAAAGGGCTATGCCGATACGCTCTGCTTTCAGGTTGTTTACAGGGTTTACTCCGCCGGCATTGTAGAACATGATGAAGCGGTACTTGCGAAGTTCGCGCGGCAGCACCTCTTTCATCTTTAATCTTTCATCTTTAATATCATAGATGGTGCTCTTATACTCCGTCAGTTTCTCCCACCATTGCGCGTCCTTGTCGTTGAAGGACACCACTGGTGCCAATAGCGACTGCCACTCGTGAGCCTTGGCGACGTCGCCCCCCGTCCATGCCAGTCCGATGTTCAACGGTTCGCGAACCGCCTCATAGCCTGTGCCGTGACCGCCAATGTAGGTCATCCAATGGCGTTTCTTATAGGTGCCGAGGTCGTAGCTGCCGCCCCATGTCCAGTCGATGAGTGCAGGAAAACCGCCCCGCTGGTTCTTGTCCCAATCGTCGTTGTCCTTATACGATAGCAGCCGTCCCTGCGTCTGCCAGTGCAGCAGGTCGTCGCTCGTGGCCAGCCACGTCTCGTAGCCGCGGCCGTCCAGTCCGTCTTTGCCGTTATAGACCACGTAAGTCATCAGCCACCGGTCGCCATCGCGGAATACCGTAGGACAGTCTATCTTGTGGTAATTGTCGGTAGGCGCAACGACAAGGCCATACTTATAGGGAGTGCGCACCTCTTTGTAGATACGCTGCATGACGGAAAGTGGAATGGTGTCGGCGGCAAAACCGCTGACCACACTACAGAGGGCGAGGAGGATGGTAAGTAGTTTTCTCATAGGTGGTTACTTTTGAAACAGCCAGTCTACCTCACCAGAGGGACCGCTCAGACCACAATCGCGCGGCTGGATGTCGCTTTGGGTAAAGCCTGCCACCATGAGGATGCCCTTGGGCAGGCGGATGGTGTTACGGCCAGCGGGCAGACTGTACTGGTGGATGTTCACCTTCGGCATCTGGACGATGCTGATGGCGTTGGTCAGAATAGGTTCTGCCTGACCATACTCATTACCTGTGGCATCTATCTCCAGTTTGGGAGCCTTGGCAAACTTATGGTCATCGTCCTTGAAGAGACCAACGAGCAACTTAACGGGCTTCTCGCTTTCATATTCGATGGCCGTGCCCACGATGCGGGTGGTATCACGGTTGAGCACAATAGCTTGCAAGCCTGCCAGTTCTGGAGCGATGGAATCCACAGGTGTGTCAGGACGGTTCTCAAAGAGCACGGCACCCTTTTGGAGGGGGATACTGGCAGGTGAAACGCCAGTCACTGTGATGAGTTTAATGTTGGCAGGCTTGGCAGGCGTAATCTTCATATCGGTCTGAGCCACGGGGTGCTTCAACTTCTCGATATTTTCCTTGAAGGCATCAAGCTCAGCCTGATAGACGGTGGTCAGTTCGCTCCACGTCTTCATCTTCCCTCCATCGCCACCAACAGGGATGCGGCGTTGGGCGGTCTGCATGGAGTTGGCATAGAGATACCATTGGTCGGTCATGCGACTGAGGTCATACCAGATGCTGAGGCTTTGCTCCAGCCATTTCTCAGCAGATTCCAAGTGGCTGATGTCCTTAGACCATTTGTAACGAAGCACTTCTGCGGCAGCACGGACTTTCAACTGGAAGGCCTTGGCAAAGGTAGCATAGCAGAGGATGTCGTTCCAGACACGCTGATATTCATCGGCATGGCGGGTAGGCTGAACAGCTGCGGCACCCATCTCAACGAGGGCCCGGTCACCATGATTGACACACTGGTCAACGATGTCCAAGGGAAGCTCTCCGACATGCTGCTCACCCTTATGCTCCTTCTCGATGTACTCGATGAGTTTCTCGCCCTCAGGACCACAACTCTCGTAGAAGCCAGGATAGATGGTAAATTTATAGGGGTTAACCAACTCGGCCATTGTCATACCGAGGAGCAGCGTCTGACGGTTACCCTCCGTGATGCCAAAGCGGCGCAGCAGTTTAGGAGCGATTTCTCCAGTTTCGTCGTATGCGTTGAGCAGATGACCGGCAGCAATGGTGTCAATGCCGTAGTATGCTGCCAGTTCCTTCTTCCAGTATGTTTTGTCGTATCCGCGTTTCTCATTCCAAGCATAGCGACCCCAGGCCTGATACCACATCCAGTCACGATCGAGCTGTTTCAGACGCTCTCCATTGGGTAGCTTGTCGGCAGTATAGGGCCAGTCCCAATAACTGGCCTGGGGATAGAGGTGTAGCCCTTTGGAGTGGTGTACACGATGCATGGCTTGTATGGTCTTCTGGATGAAAGCGGGACTCGACCACCGCCAGGGTTCCAGGTTGGCGAGGATGTGTACGTTGTCGATATGTACCGGTGCGGCGGCTGCCAGTTGGCGGTGTGTCTCGCCCCATGGACCACCGGGTTCGTAGGTCGTCAACGACTCGCCGGTGTATTTCGACATGGTATATATATTAGGATAGAGCGGGAGCGATTCTTTCAGCACCAAAGGACCGTCGGTGTCGTGGGAGCGGAGCACTACAGGCGGGATGTCTGTACGTCCACTGGACTTCAGACCATCCTTAATACCAGGTATGATGGTCTCCTTCATCCACGTGACGTCATCCTCAATAGTTGCCATGGCTTCACCCAGACAGACCAATAGGCCAACGTTAGGATAGTTCTCTATAAAGGCGGCAATGCTCTTGCGGGTGTAGTCGCTAATCAACGGTGTGATAGGACGGTTGCGGTCCTGGGTCTTCAGACCGTAGTGGTCGGCAAAGGGCTTGCTGAGAATGATGTTATAGAACATTTGGATGATCCAGATGCCTCGACGGTCGGCCTCGTGTGTCAGGAACGAGAAGATTTCCTCGTTCTTACGGAATGTCTCCTCATCGACCTCCAGTGCAAAAGGATAATCCTTCAACTTGACCAGAGAAGCAAAGGGGTGACCGTTCCACAAGTAGAGCGAGTTGTATTTGTTCTCGACCATCATGTCAAGGTACTTCACCCACTCTTCCTTGTCATAGAACCACGGGAAGTTCTCAGGGGTATAGGGGTACTCATACACGGCATGACCAGGCAGATAAACCGTCTTCTGCAGTCCGATACATGTGCCGCGCATCACCATGCCAGGTGCCTCTGTTGTCGGTTGGATATTCAAAGTCCCCTGCTGGCGAATGCGCTCCGCCAGTTCTACACAACCATAGATAACGCCTGTGGCATCGTTGCCCGACACCAGGATACCCTTCTTGTCTTTGCTCAGCGTAAAACCCTCAGCGGGGCCGCTGCCCATATTGCATAGCGTAATCTTGCAGTCAGCCTTTTTTGTAATCCTAAATCCCATGTTCGTCAGCTTCTTCTGCAGATATTCTGCGGCATACCGTTCACGTGCAGAAGCCTTCTTGGGAGTTTCCACACTGACGGTCTGCGCCAGGAGAGTGATGCTAAACGATATTCCTACAAGGAAGGTGAGTATCTTCTTCATATTATTTCAGTTCGTTGATGTCTATTTCTTTGTATGCTACACGCAGACGGCGCCAAGTGTAAACGGCATGGAGTTTGCCATCCTTGCCCTGTATGATGCTGGGGTAGGAATACTGACTGATGGGCGAGTCCTCCAGTGTCAGCGCATGGCGCCAGTGTGTGCCATCGTCACTGATGGCAATGGAGAGTGGGGTGCGCACGCCTTTCTTCGTGCCGGGTAAGGTTTGGAAATTGTTGTATATCAGTACATGACGTCCGTCTTTCAACGTCACGGCATCGGTGCCGCTTTGGTTGTTGGGAACGTCGAGCAAGGTCACCTTCGACCACGTGTCACCCTTGTCGCAGGAGAAAGAGGTGGCTATCTTTCCGTTGCGGGTGCGCATGAGTACTTGCAGGCGTCCGTCTTTCAACTTCAGGATAGAGGGCTGGATGCAGTCGATGGGATGCATGCCGTTCTTGTCTGCTACACCACCGGCATCAGGGGCCTCGATGTCTTCCTTTTTACCCAGCGTAAAAGCGCCGGGAACGGTGGCGGAGGGTAACCCACCATCCGCTGGCATATCCTCGCAACGCAGGGCCTGTTCTGCCTCTACGGGCCCCACGTACTTCCATTGCTTGGTCTTCAGGTCGTAAATCTCCATATGGAACTTCCAACCATTGTCCTCTGTGCTGGACGGACATAACAGACGCCCGTCCACGAGTTCCGGTTTGTTCTTGACGGGGCCGAGGAACCCCTTGGGCAGCTCTTCACGCTTGGACCACGTACGGCCGCCGTCCTTGGACTTGACGAGCCATCCCGTCCAATCCTTGACATTGATACCAATCTTATAGAAGAGCCAGAGCTCACCATTGGGCATCTCCGTGATGACAGGATTCCAGCAGGCCTTGCGACTGCCATCGCTGAACACACCGTCGCCTGCGAGAATGGGGGCACTCCACTCCTTGGCCCCCTTCTTTTTGATGCTGACATAGATGCAAACCTCCGGGTGGCGTTCGTGCTGTCCTCCGAAATAGCTGGCGACCAGATCGCCCTTACGCGTTTCCACGATGGTGGCGGCATGGCACTGGGGGAATGCAGCCTTTTCATAGAGGAATTCATCCTTTGTGATGGCAGGATGGCGGGTAGGGATGTCACAGGAGAAGTGGTACGTCCCGGAGCCGACGGTCTTGACAGTGCCGTCCGGCAGACAGACGTCTGCGGTCGTATTGCACGGTACCTGTACGTCCCATTCCAGATGCTGGAGCGTCTTTCGCCAGTTGCTGGTAATTGTTCCGTAAGGACTGTCATAGCTGATGTTGGCATCACTGCAGTCTTGGATGTCGAAGGCGGGCTGGAGGCGGAAGTGCTTGTAACCCGGCGCTGACGCGCCGGGAACGGTGGCAGTAGTGCCGGGAACGGTAGCCGGGCGTATGCCTCCAAGGTACTGGTAACACCACGTGATGAGGTCGCCAAGCAGCATGACGTGGTTGCCACTATTCATTTTCGGTGACGCCTTGTCGCCGTTCCAGAGTTCCCAGATGGTGGTGGCACCGTTCTCGGCCATATAGCCCCACGACGGGTAGCTCTTTTGGGTGGCTATCATATAGGCTACATCAGAGAAACCATTGTCCGACAATCCGCGCAGCAGCCACGAGATGCCGATGACACCGCACGGCACATGCGCGTTGTTTTTGATGATGATGTTCTCAACGACATTCTTGGTTACCTCCAGTCGGTATTGTTCTGGTACGATACCGAACGACAGCGCCAGCAGATTAGCGGTAACAGTGTTATTGCCATAGAAGATGGAGTCGGGGTAGAGGGGATGACCGGGCACCTTCGAGGTTCCTTCCTTGACGGTCAGGAAGTGGCGGTTGAAGTCGCGTATCATCTGTTCGCGGAGGATGCGCCAGTGGTTCGCCTCACAGTCCCACTGCTCCAACAGTTGTAGTACACGGATGACGTAGGCCGTCGAGATGAGGCTGCCATCCGTCTTGCGTGCCTCATCTTGCGAATGGATGAGTTCCAGCTTCTCTGGTGGTACGCACCAGTCGCCATATTGGTCTTTAGTGATGATGCCATCTACCAGATACTCCTCCATCAGATGTTGCAACCAACGCTTAATATAGGGGTAGCTCTTGTCGATAGCTTCACGATTGCCGTACTGTCGCCACAGCATGTCACAACCGAAGGGTAGGGCGGCAGGCCATGTGACATCGTCGTTATAGTAGTTCCAGTAGGCTGGTGCCACGTCAGAAAAGACACCGTCCTCACGCTGCGACTCACAGATGTCGCGCATCCATTTGGTGTATAGCCGTTCGTTGTTGAAGAGATAGCTCTCTCCTAGCGAGCCTACGGTACGGTCGCCCAGCCAAGGCTGGCGCTCGTTGCGCTGTGGACAATCAACAGGCATTCCTTTGTAATTGCTATAGATGCCCCACCAGGCATTCTTCATCACCTGGTTCAGCGTGGCATCCGAACACTCAAAACGTCCTGTGGTCTGCATCTCATCGCTGACAGTATAGGCGTGGACATCCTTGACAGGGCCCGTAATCTGGGCATAGCGGAAACCATGATAGCTGAAAATAGGATGCCACGCTGATTTACCATTTGACAATTTACTATTTGACGATTGCCCGCAGACATAGATGTCCTCCGACTCGGCATCGCGGAAATTGTCGAGATAGAGGGTTCCGTCGGCATTCAACTTCTCCGCGTATTTCACTCGGATGGTGTCGCCAGGATTTCCTATAGGCGTAAAGGCTATCCATCCTGCCATATTCTGGTGGAAGTCGTAGATGCTGCCTTTGCAGGTTGGGGTAGTGGTTATAGGTTCCATCACCATGCCAGGAGCCATCTGGGCACGCAAAGTGCCAAGAGGAATCTCTGAGCGCTCAGCAGGAAACCAGGACTTATCATCGTAGTCAGGCATGTCCCAACCCTTCATCTCTTTCCGGGCATCGTACGTTTCGCCGTCATATTCGTTATTACTACGGATGGGACCATTGGCCGACACCTTCCACTTCTCGTCTGTCGAGATACGCTTGCTGGTGCCGTCAGTAAACTCGATGAGGATGTTGATGCGACATTTAGGGAGTCCGAAGACGGGTGCCTTGTAGGGCTTGTTCTGGCGCATGGGAAAGAGACGCCCGTTACCCAGCACGATGCCTATGCAGTTTTTCTCCTTGAGTGCCTCGGTGATGTCGTAAGTATTGTAAAGCACCGTCTTACGGTAGTCGGTAGGCATGGGTTGCATGACATAACGGTTGTAAGCCAGACCGTTGACGTGCAGTTCGTGCAGACCGATGCCTGCGACATAGGCGATAGCTCGCTTGACGGGTTTGTCCAATTGAAACTCCTTCCGAATGTAGCGCGCCGCCAGTCGGGTGTGTAATCCACGCACCTCGCCGGGCATCAGCCGCTCCAGACCAATCCATCGTCCCGTCCAGTGACTCTCTTTCAGAAGTCCGATGCCAAAACATGCTTCGTCGCTCCACTCGCTCTCGCCGACGGTCGTCCATACCTTTACCTTCCATATGCATTGCGTAGCACTCTTCAACTTCTCACCACCATAGGGAACCCACAACTGCTGGTCACTCTCCACCTTGCCGGAGTTCCAAACCTCGCCTTTGTCGGTGGAAACCATAATCTGGTAGGCAGTCTGCTTGACGTTTTGCTTATCAGACTTGATGAGCCATGAGAATCGCGGTTCGTTCGTGTCAATAGCCAACGGCTGCTCCATGTTCTCCACGCGCAGCCAACTGACGCTCACGTCAGGTCTTGCCATTTTTTGCTTGGCCACACCTATCAAGGGTAGCATAGCCAACCATATGATAAGAAGTCTTTTCATATTACTCATTCAAGTCACGTTCCTTCGCTTTATAACCGTCGGCAGACAACACTGTCTGTTCTTTCTGAAGATAGTCCTTGGTACTGTCGATGGCGATGAGTACACCATCTTCCACGCGAGCCGACTGCGGATGATATCGGAATGTAAGCACTTTCGAGTCGTATTCACCGAGGTATTTCAACTGTCCTGTTGCGGCTGTCATCCACCAGACGTTTTTCTTGTCTCCACTGATTTTCGTCAGGTCGAGTTTCATGGTGTTGCCGTTGTAGTTATAGACCAGTAGGTAGTCGTTGCCGCGCGTGGCGATGAGGCGGTCGTACTTTTCACCATTGTTTTCGATGATGCTCTGGTCGGGAACACGTTCGAAGTAGGGGAAACTGAGGATGAGGCGTTTCAGGTACTGCATCTGCGAGAAACCGGGGTCCTTCAGTCCCTGGTACCATGCCTTTACGTCACCGGCATCGCCATAGCTCGTAGGATAGCCGGGCTTCAGCATCTGCATGATGGCGTTATGGCCATAGGTATGACCGCAGCTGCCGGCAAAGACGCTCCAGTAGGCATAGCGGCGTACGTCATAGTCCTGCCAACGGCCCTCGTTGGGGTCGTGCAGACCGATGGGGATATCCTCGTAGCTGGGCTCCGCATCGAGCACAGGCTTGATGGGGTTGTAGGCCCAGGTGGAATCGACGTACATCCAGTTATCCTCTTCGGTATTGTCGGGGATGGGGTAGTCGGCATTGCCCATGCGCTGCCCATAGCGACGATGACCGCTCTGGAAGGTGTGGAAATCGAGCCACGCTGCCTTGCTCCACCACTTGGCAGAGGTGTAGCGCCCACGGGGATGATAGGTCATCAAGTGGTTCTTGTCTATCGACTTGATGGTCGTGGCCAGCGTCTCCCAGACCTCTGGTTTGATGTTGCCCTGGATGTCGCCTCCCATGAACCAGATGATGTTGGGCTTGTCCTTGTAGCGGTTGGCGAGGAAGGTACCATACTTCTTGGCATCCTCCACCGAGAGCTTGCCGTCCTTCACCAGTCCGCCCCAGATGCATACCATACCGATGTAGATGCCCTTGTCGGCAGCCTGGTCGATGATGTAGTCCATATGGTCCCAGTAGCCATAGATGCCCTTGCGGTCGATGCCCTTGAAGTTCCATCCGTCGATGTTCGACATCTGTCCGTAGATATTGTAGGCAGGCACACCATCGATGACCTGAATCTGCACGACGTTATAGCCCGCCTTGGCTACTGACTGGAGGTACCATTCTGCCTCGGCTCTGTCCAGCCGTTCGGGCAGCAGCCATCCCGTCTCGCCCAGCCAGAAGAAGGGCTGTCCGTTTTCAAACTGCAGATAACGCTGGTTATCCGAAACCTGTAACTTACCGTTGTCCCACGGCTTGCCTGCCTGTGCCGACACGGTCAGCAGCGCAAGGCTTAATATCATGATGAGTTTTTTCATAGTCTGCCTATATATAAAAAAGACTGACGAACATGTTATTTGTCGTCAGTCTTATAGGTGAAGGTTTTGGGTCGTGTACTCTTTACAGCTGATATTCGAGCATTACCATGGAGTAGGGCATTACATCCATGTGGAATTTCTTCTGGACCTTGATGGTTTCCTTTTGGGGAGCAATGGGCTGCTTTTCGAAGTTGTTCTCATCGTCAGCAACTCCTGCCAGCACGGTCTTGACGGCGGTCTTCTTGAGGGGGAAGCGCGAGAGGTTGATGTGGGCTTTCTTCTCCTTGTCCGAAGCATTGACCAGCTTGACATAGAGTTTGCGGGTCTTCACGTTGAGAATGACACTCTGACCATAGTGAACATCGGCCTGTGGCTGTATAATACCGGCCTCGTCGCCCTCGAACTGTACACAATCACCATAGAAATATTGTCCGGCAGACTGTCCGAACAACTGCTGAACATAATAGCTACATGTCAGGTATGACCGCTCGTTGTCGAAGTAGATCATGTCAGGATTCCAGTTGGTGGCATCCTTCTTGGCGAAGAGAGGAGCGTAGGAGGTCATGCATACGATGTCTGCATTACGCTCAACATGCAACAGATAGAGACCTTCTGCCAATGCGTCAATCAGTTTCTTGTCTTTGGCAGCATACTCACCCAGATAGACCTTCGTCTTACGGTCACGAGGATAGTTGTCATATTGGCGACTGCTCAGGAAGTAGGCATTTTTCTCGTAGTAATGCTCATCAATGATGGGCAAACCCAGTTCTTCTGCCAGTTTCCAGCCGTTCTCCAGGTCGGGATTGCCAGGATGAGAACCAGGACCTGCCGTCCCGACGATGACAATCTCAGGATGAGCAGCCATGATCTTCTTATACATGTAAGTGAAACGTTCGCAGAACTCTGGAGAGATACGCTCTTCGTTGCCGACACCTAAGTATTTCAGTCCGAAAGGTTGGGGATGACCAGCCTCTGCGCGTACACGTCCCCATTTGGTGGAGGCATCGCCATTGGCCCATTCAATCAGGTCCAAGGCGTCCTGTACCCACTCGTCCATTTCTGACATGGGAACGACTTCCTGGGCCTGATCTTTCATGTTCCAGCCGCCATTGGCCCCTTGGCAGGAGACACCACAGGGAAGGATGGGCACGGGTTCCATGTTCAGGTCTTCGCAGAACTGGAAATACTCATAGTATCCCAGGCCCATGCTCTGATGATAACCCCATGTGTTCTTCAGACCGCGACGTGTCTCCTTAGGACCGATGGTGGTCTTCCATCGATAGGTGTTCCAGAAACCGTCGCCACCACCATGAACGATACATCCACCAGGGAAGCGCATGAACTTCGGTTGTAGGTCGGCCAACGCCTGGGCGAGATCCTTGCGCAGTCCGTGTCCTTTATAGGTGTCCTGTGGCATGAGCGATACCATGTCGACGTCAATGTCACCTTGATTCAGTACAAGCAACTGCAGGATAGCGTTTGTGCAATCCTCGTTAGGCGTCAAAACGGCTTCATATTTCTTCCAGTCCTTGCCGTCAGCATAGATGGTTGCTTCAGCCAATACCTTAGGGTCTTTTTTCTTTCCCTGAGGAATGCCTAACACGATGCGTATCTGCTTGGCTGTATCCAAGTTGCGGAGGAATACAGAGAAGTCGTACTTAGCACCACTCTTGACAGAAATACCCTTGAAACCTCCGTTCTCAAGGCCGAAGCCTTTCCATCCACGATAGTCGTAAAACTCCTTCACCCGCTCCACATGCAGTCGCATGTAGGTGGGATTATTAGGATGGATGCCCTTGTCCTTGCGTACCTCCAGTGTTCCTAATGAGTGACCGGGTCGTACCTGTTTCCAGGAGGTTCCTGCTCCCCAGCCATCACGTTCGCCTGGGCTGTACTCGAACGAACCGTTCTGAACTAACTCGGCATAGAGACCGCCATCGGCTGAGTTGCTGATGTCCTCGAAGAAAATGCCAATCAATTGGTCACTAATAGCCTTGCCTCCCTTTGGGGCTTTCATCGGCTTCTGGGCTGATAGAACCAGTGCTGTTGCCACCAACAGGATCACAAGTGTCATGCGTTTCATGTGCTTTTTAGTTTTTATGTTATACCGATATGTTATTTGCTACTTGAGCGATAGTTGATAATCATCGCCAGCCTTCGTTGACAATAAATAAGTATTGGCTTCCTTTGCCTTCTTGAGTCCTTTGCCTTGAAGCGGAGTGTTCGAGCGTAGCTTGCAGATGCCTCCGTTTCTCGACCGGATGATAGCTTTCAAGAGCTTTCCGTCCTTCCAAACCATGTCTATCTCAAAGCCGCCGCGAGCCACCAGTCCCTTGACGCTTCCGTCTTTCCAGACGCCAGGTAAGGCAGGCAATAGGTAAATGAAACCGTCGTAGCTCTGCAGCAGCATCTCAGCGATACCCGCCGTACAGCCGAAATTGCCGTCAATCTGGAAGGGTGGGTGGGCGTCGAACATATTCGGATAGGTGCCGCCACGCTGTTTGGTGGCTCCGAAGATGAGGAAGGTGTCGGCTGTTAGCGTCAGCTGGTCCTTGATGAGTTCGTAGGCGTGTTCGCCGTCCAACAGACGGGCCCATGAGCATACTTTCCAGCCCATCGACCATCCCGTGGATACGTCTCCGCGGGCTTCCAGCGACTTGCGGGCAGCATTCCATAATGCTGGTGTCCGGTAGGGCGATATCTGGTTGGAGGGGAATAGTCCGTAGAGGTGTGAGAAGTGGCGGTGGTCATCCTTGGGGTCGTCCACATCGTCGAGCCACTCCTGCAACTGTCCCCAGCGACCAATCTGCATGGGAGGAAGCTGAGTCAACTGAGCCTTAATGGTGTCTAGAAGCTCTAGATTGTCTAGATTTTCTAGAATTTCGCTAGCCTTGAGGACATTGATATAGAGTTCTGTTACGAGCTGGTTATCCATCGTTACACCAGCGTCCAATGGAGAAGGGCGCCCCTTGCCTCCATGCTCTGGCGATTCACCAGGACAGACGACGAGCCACCCCTTAGTGGGATGATTGACCAGAGTCTGTGTGTAGAAACGTGCCGCCTCTAGCATGATGGGATAATATTGACGTAGGAAATCCTTGTCGCCTGTGTAGAGATAATGTTCCCATAGATGTCGGCAGAGCCAGGCAGATCCCATCGGCCACAGTCCGGTCTGGGCTTTGTCCACAGGACCAGTGATGCGCCACTGGTCGGTGTTATGGTGTAGTACCCATCCGTCGGCATCATACATCTCACGGGCCGTTTCCTTACCTTGTTCATAGACCTCGCGGATGAGTCTGAAGAGCGGGGCATTGAGTTCCGTCAGATTCGTGACCTCCGAAGGCCAGTAGTTCATCTCAAGATTGATGTTCGTGGTGTATTTCGAGTCCCACGATGGGAACATCTTGTCGTTCCAGATGCCTTGTAGGTTGGCAGGATTCATATTGTCTGGCTGCGATGAACATATCAGCAGATAACGGCCAAACTGGAAGTAAGTGGCGACGAGATGATTGTCAGCGACGGAATCGCTGATTACACTGAAACGCTCAATGCGCTTGTTCATGGGCACGTTGGCAAAGGTGTCCTCGCCCAAGTTGAGTTTTACACGATCATAGTATTTCTTATATGTTTTCTCGTGTAGGTCTTTCAGGGCTCCATAGCCCAGCGACATCGCTTTGTGCAGACGCTCTTTTGATTGCTCTTCTTCGTCGCCCGTGATGTCTTTAAAATTCTTGACGTTTGTTCCTATAGTGAGATAGATGGTTGCTTCGTCAGCACCCACCACGCTGATATTCCCATTCGAACCACTCTGTTTGCCTCCAGTTGTCTGCACTGCCATACGCCCCATAAAGCGTACTTTGCCTTTTAGCCCTTCATGCTTGGAAGTGACACCCAAGAGCGTGGCCTCGTTGCCATCCATATTAACAAGCGGATTCTCGTGTGGTGTCGTCATGTTGGCGGTAAACGTAATCTTACCTTTCTCGCTGGCTGTCAGGTGGATAGCAATCACGTGGTTGCCACCTAATGGTGTGATGACCTCACGTTCATACTGCACACCATCCACCTTATAGCGGACCATGCTCATGGCATTGTCTAAGTCGAGCCACCGCTCATAGTCTTGGTACGCTGCATGTCCAGGCATTGCAATGTATAGGTCACCGAAGGGCTGATAGGGCATACCCATATTCTGACCTGCCGCGTTGGGCATTACTTGTGCGTTTGCTAAGTCCTGAGCCTCTTTGTATTTCCCTTCGAAGATGAGTTGGCGAACCTTGGGAAGTGCCTTCTTGGCGTTGGGGTTCACCACGTTGTTGGGTTGTCCTGCCCAGATGGTTTCCTCGTTCAACTGTATATGTTCTACGGCCGGTGTGCCAAACACCATACCACCTATCACACCATTTCCTATGGGCAATGCCTGTGTCCACGTCTGTGCAGGTTGGTCATACCATAGCCTATATTCTATGCAAAATGCATCATGCATCAAACATAATGATAATGCTGTAAATAATAGCCTTTTCATTTATACAGTGATTTCAACGTCTCTTCTGATTCAATGGTGATTTTGTTCTCGTCGAGCATTGAGCGGTCGAGGCTGAAGACGTCGATGAAAAAGTCATAGACCGCATTGCGCTTATTCTTCTGGAAGTCGTGGCGCTCGTTGGGCAGGTGGACATTACGTATCTTGTCCTGGGCTCCGTAAAAGCCATAGATACGTTGCAAGTATGGAAATTCCAACGTGGGAACGCTGGAGGTCCAGTCGCCACCGTCGCTGACGATGAGCATGGGCTTGGGAGCCATGACGGCAGCGAGTTCCGGTTCGCAGGTTCCACCAGCAGATAGTTGAACTGGTTTGCCGCTCTCACAGGGACAACCACCGTCGAAGTGGGAGGCCAGATGGACCACGGGTGCTGAAGCCTTGACACGGTCGTCCAAAAGCGACAATAATACGGTATGTGTACCGCCGCCCGAGCCGCCCATGACGCCCACACGCTCGGTATCGATATCTTTGCGGTTTTTCAGCATCCAGTCGAGCAGCACATAGCCGCATGCTGCCTGATAGACGTGGGCACGACTGGTGTGGTGGGCGTCGGCACCGACTTCGTGTTCGCTCTCGCCCCATCCATAGAGGTCGAAATCGACACACACGGCACCCATGCGGGCGAGGGTTCCCAGTCGCTGCTGCTCGTCCTTGCGATAGCGGTAAGGCCAGTGTCCGTCAGGGCAGACAATCAAAGCATGCTTCTTATTTTTTATTTTTTCTTTTTTATTTTGCCCGAAGGGTGCGTAGATGGTACCAAACAGGTGCTGGCCTGGTGTCAGTTCAATGCAGATGTTCTGTGTGCTATAGCCGTCGTGCTTGCGAACCTTCGAGAGGATAACGGGACGTACCAGATTGCCCTTCTTGTCTTTCGTTACGACGCACGAATCAAGGAACTTGTCCAACTCCAGACGCTGGCGTACCTCCTTGCGCAAGGTATCGCGACGGGCCTCCCATTGCTCCTTATTATCATATAAGGTGGTGAGCCAGTCGAGCATCATCTTGCCCTCTGCCTCGTGTCTGCGTGGATACTCGTAGGGTTTGATTTTATACGTGTTACCACTCTGTTTCCACCAGTTCCAGTCGAAGTATTTGCAGATGTTGTCAAGCGTCATCTCTATGGAGTAGGGACGTACGCGGAAGTCAGCGTAGGGCAGTCGTTTCCCCACCGTATCAACGTTGTATTTGAACTTCACATCGAAACGCTGTTGAACGTCCTGCATCAGGTCTGATACAGAGCGCTCAAAATGCGTTTCGTAACTCTGTGCTGTAACTGCCAGTGGAAGCCAAGCACAAAGATATAATAGTACCTTTCTCATTTATTTGTAGATAGGTCCAAAGTTGGCACAGGCACGATAGTCGGCACCTTCCTTGTCCATACCAAAACTGTTCCAGCAGGCAGGACGGAAGATGTCCTTATCAGCAATGTTGTGCATGCAAACGGGGATGCGCAGCATGGCGCACAGCGTGATGAGGTCGGCACCGACGTGTCCGTAGCAGATGGCTCCGTGGTTGGCACCCCAATTGTTCATGACCGAATAGACATCCTTGAAGGCATCCTTCGTGGGATCCAGGCGTGGGGCAAACCAAGTGGTAGGCCATGTGGGGTCGGTACGCTTGTCCAGAATGTCGTGGGTCTTGGGGTCGAGCTCTACCGTCCACCCCTCAGCCAGCTGCAATACAGGACCCAAACCTGCTACGAGGTTCAGGCGCAGCATGGTCATGGGCATACCACCCTTCGTGACGAAGTGCGACGAGTAGCCGCCACCACGGAAGTAGTCGCGGTCAGCAGGCATCCACGACGTAGCCTTCAGACAAGCCTCTACGTCGTTGTTGTCCATCTCCCAGAAAGGCTTGATGGTCGGATTGCCATCCTTGTCGCTCATAGCACCAGTGGCATCGAGGGTGGTAGCACCACTATTGATGAGGTGGATGAAACCCTGAGCGGCAGGACCGCTCAGCACAGTACCAGTGACGCGCTTGACAGCCTCTGGACTCCAATAGGTGCGAATGTCAGAGAACATCACACCACGATTGGTCAACAAATGGCCAAACAGCATTGACATACCATTCAGGAAGTCGTTCTCTGTAGCTAATGTGTAAGCCTCGCGCGGACCGTTCCAGTCGAACGAGGTGCACATCATCGACTCAGGGAAGTCGAAGTTGGGCTTGTAGTCCGTCCACTGGCGCTGACCTTGCACACCGGCTGCTATGGCGTTGTGTCCGATGGCCTCTTCCTTGTAGCCCATCTCCAGCAACTTCTCAGACCCCTGCATCAGGTCGCGGATAATCATCATGCACTTGACGGTAAACTCCCAGTCCTCGTCCTTCTCCTGACGGTTCTTTCCCTTGCCCCTACCGTTAAAGGTAGTCATGGGAACGCCAGGGAACAAGGGACGATCCTCGTTGTAGTCGTGGCCCTCGTTGGGCTTGCAGTATTTCTCTACCCATTGCATGGCTTTCTCAAACTCATTCTTGTCGTAGATGCCAAAGTCCACGCGGCGCAGAATCTCTACCAGCGATACATACTCTGTACGCATACCCAAGTATTGTTGCAGGAAGTCGGCATTCACAATCGAACCTGCGATACCCATGCACGTGTTGCCTAACGACAGATAGCTCTTACCGCGCATGGTAGCCACGGCCTGGGCGGCACGGGCAAAGCGCAGAATCTTCTCGGCCACATCCTCAGGAATGGTGTTGTCATCCAAATCCTGCACGTCGTGACCATAGATGCCATAGGCGGGCAGACCCTTCTGGGCGTGGGCGGCCAGCACGGCAGCCAGATAGACGGCACCAGGGCGCTCCGTTCCGTTGAAGCCCCAGACAGCCTTCGGATAAGTGGGGTTCATGTCCATCGTCTCAGAGCCGTAGCACCAGCACGACGTAACGGTGATGGTAGAGCCCACGCCCTCACGCTCGAACTTCTCGGCACAGGCAGCACTCTCACCGACACGGCCGATGGTGGTGTCGGAGATGACGCACTCGACGGCACTGCCGTCGCCATTTCTCAGGTTCTGTTCAATCAGGTTCTTGACGGCCTTGGCCAGATTCATGGTCTTCTCTTCGAGACCTTCGCGGATGCCGCCCTGGCGACCGTCGATGGTCGGGCGAATGCCAATCTTTGGATACTTTGTTTTCATTGTTATTTTTTTAAAGGGAGTTAGAGGGAGATTCTTGAATTATTTATTTTTGAAAAGGAATGTCAGGAGGAAACCCGTTAGGAAGATGACCGTGGTGCCGAGGACGATGGCGAGATAGGGGTGCAGGTGGATGCCAGGCAACGACCATAGCTCAGCCAGCGAAATCCATCCAATGACCAAGATGCCTGCCACACAACCTAAGAAGGCTGCTACACGGCTGATTTTCTGAGGGATACAACCTAAGAGAAAGAGACCGAGCATACCACCTGAGAAGATGCTGGAGAGTGTCCACCACGCGTCAATGATGCTTTCTACTGAGAGCATGGCAATGGCGACACAGGCACCTAACATGCCTACGCCAAAGCTGCTGAGGCGCACGATGGCGAGCTCCAGTTTCTGATGCTGATGATGGTCTGCCGGGTCGTGATGGCGCAAACGGTCTGTAACGCTGCGAGCCTTCAGGAAGAAGGGGCGCACATAGTCTGTCAGAATAATCGTGGCAGCACTTGTCACAGACGTTGATACAGTGCTCATGCCTGCTGCGAAAATCGAGGCGATAAGCAAGCCACGCAAGCCTACAGGCAGACCGTTGACGATGAAGTAGGGAAATACGTAGTCGGGCTTCGCCTGAATCTCAGCAGGCAACTCGGCTACCCCAGCCTGATAATAGCTGTACAAAGCGCTGCCTATGAGGAAGAATAGGGCGGAAACGGGGATGAACAGATAACCTCCAAAGAGCGCGGAGAACTTAGCGTCTTTGTCCGTCTTGGCAGCATGATAGCGTTGCACATAGTTCTGGTCGATACCGTAGTTCTGCAGGTTGATAAACACACCGTAGATAAGGCATACCCAGAAGGTGGAAGTGGTTAAGTCGGAGGTGAATGCCCCCAATGAGAACTTGTTGCCCATTGGGCTGTGCGCAGCAAGTTCAAAGGTCTGCATAGGGCCCTCAGGCATCGAGAACATTAGGATTCCCAGGCATAACAGGGCGCCACCTATTAATATAATACCTTGGATGGCGTCCGCCCAAATGACGGCCTTCAGACCGCCCATCATCGAGTAGATGATAATGCCGATGGAGGTGAGGATGATGACGGTATGCAGATCCCAACCCATCAGGATATACATGGGTACTGCCAGCAGATAGAGAATGCTGCCCATACGAGCTATTTGCGTCAGCAAGTAACATGCCGAAGCATACAGACGTGCCCACGCACCAAACTTCTCTTCCAGGAACGTGTAGGCGGAAACACTGCCGCTATGTCGGTAGAACGGCACGAAATACTTGGCAGCGAAATAGCTGGCAATGGGGATGGACAGCGAGAAGACGAAGGCGTTCCAGTTAGCGGCAAAAGCTTTTCCGGGGTATCCGATGTACGAGATGCTGCTAACGTAGGTGGCAAAAATCGACATACCCACCACCCAGCCAGGTATGGAGTGTCCGGCGCTGGTGAACTCGTCGGCACTGCTACCCTTTTTGAAGAATGAGCAGCCGAACACCACCACGCCGAGGGTGAAGACCAGAAAGATGATAAAGTCTATCAGATGCATAGCTTACCGTCTTTGATGGGTAGTGCGTCAAGTGCCTGACGGATCTTTTCACGTTCGGGGGCCTCAAACTTATAGAACGGAGAGGCTACGAAGTCATCGTTGATGATGCCCAATAGCGAGAGGGCACATTTCAGTCCCTTCAGGTAGCTGGAACCATGCTTACCGACACTGTATATCGTGGTACTAATCTGCATGATGAGCTGTTGGAGTTGTAACATGCGGTTGATGTCACGTTGGCACGCGGCATCATACATGGCAACATACAGTTCAGGAAACATATTGGCACCACCATTGATGCCGCCATGGCCACCCATCAGCACGCACTCTCCGGTTATCTCCTCGGGGCCTACGAGCATGGCGAAGTCCTTGCGGTGCTGCATCTTGTACATCACCGATTGGAAGTAGACAGCATTAGCTGAGGAGTCCTTGAAACCTACCACTTGTTCCAATTGGGCGATGCGCCTGACGGTATCGGGGGCAAAGCTGACCTTTACATGGCTGGGCATATTGTAAAGGAAGACAGGCAATGGAAGCTGGGGTACCAACTCCTCATAGAACTGTGCCAGTTCGGGCTGTCCAGTGGCAAAGTAATAGGGTGGCGCACTGACCACACCGTCGGCCCCGTAGTCGGCTGCCTTCTTGGCCAGACGCACACTCTCCTCGATGCTGGTATCCGTAATACATGCCAGCAGGGGCAGGCGTCCGCGGTTGATACGACACGACTCCTTGATCATCTGCTTGCGGACATCATATGACAGACTCTGTTCCTCACCCGTGGTGCCCAGAACGAAGAGACCATGTACGCCGCCAGCGATGAGGTGCTCTATCAGTCGTTCCAGACTCTCTACGTCGAGGGTCTCATTATTAATCAGTGGGGTAACCAGCGGGGGGATGATACCGCTCAGGGGTGTCTTGAATGTCGTATTCATGAGTATTGTCTTGATATATATTTATTATCAAGACGAACAACCCCTTTCTTTGTCATCTAAAGAAAGGGGTTGTTTTTATAGCAGTTCCTTGGGCATCAGCTCCTGGGCGCGTTGGAAGTCCTCGGGGGTGTCCAACTCGTAGGAGAAGTATCCGGAGGTGTCAACTACGCGGAAGGTATGCCCTTGGGGTATCAGTCGCTCAAAGGCCCGCTCGTAGAAGACGTCGATGAGTCCTTCGCGCAGGATCATCTGGTCCAGTTCCTGATAGAGTGCCGTACTGTAAGCCGCCGTCATCTTCTCAATACCTACCGATTCGCCGATGGCGTCAGCCGGATTGCAGGTCTTGTTTATCTCGATGATGTGGTTGTCGGCATCCACAATGACCTTGATCTCCTCCTCGCCACATTCGTGGCGGTTCAGTGCCAGGGCAGACTCCTCCTGACAGGCAATGCTGACCACGGCAGCTGGGTCACAGAGGATGTCGCTGTCCATGAGCAGGAAGTCTTTGCCTTTGACCACTTCACCAGCCATCCACAATGAGTAGATATTGTTGTTGTGTTCATAGTCTGCATTGTGGAGGAAGGTGAAGGTAGGCTTGTCTAGATGGTTTAAACGGTCTAGATGCTCTAGGAAACTACGAATCTGGTCAGCGCGGTAGCCAGTCACCACCACGAACTCGGTGATGCCAGCCTGTTGCATGGCGCGTACGGTGCGCTCCAGCAACGTCTTGCCGCCAACCTCCAGCAGGCACTTCGGCTTCAGGTCGGTCAGGGGGCGCAGGCGCTTGGCCATGCCCGCTGCTAAGATGACTCCAATCATGGCTGTGGGTGATTACTTGCTGTTGTAAACTTTCAGAATGGTGTCAACGACCGTCTTTGTCTGTTCCTTGCGTCCCAACGTGATGCGCAGGCACGACTCCAGACCCTTGTCGCCCATGAACTTGATCTTGTAGTCTTGCACCTTCAAGGCCTCCATCAGGCGCTCTTTGATTTCCAGCGGATACTTGATGAGGATGAAGTTGGCAACCGACTTGTACACCTTGAAACCGGGCAACTGTCCCAATTCTTTCTTGAAGAGGTCGCGTCCCCACTGCATGTCATCGGCTACGCGGCGATAGTGCTCGTCGCTGTCGAGGGCTGCCAAGGCGACGGCCTCCGAGAAGCGGTTGTAGCCCAGGTACTTGTTGATATAACTGAGGAACTGTTCGTGACCCTTGCCGATGAAACCGAAGCCGCAGCGCAGGCCGGGGAGTCCATAGAACTTGGACAGCGTGCGCGAGATGATGAGGTTCGAGTACTTGTTGACCAGCGGAGCGATATAGTCCGTGTCGGTCGAGATGAAACTGGCATAGGCCTCGTCGATGAGCACCATGGTATCTGACGGGATATTCTCCATGATACGTCCGGTCTCCTCGGGAGTCAGTCCGTTACCTGTGGGGTTGTTGGGCGATGCCAGCAACAGCATGCGAGGATGGACGCGGTTGGTGTACTCAATGACTTCGTCGATATCGTAGGCGAAGGTGTCTTCTTTCTCGTGGAGAGGGTACATCTCGAACGTACCGCCACACTCCGAGGCTACGCGGTTGTAGTACCACCACGAGAACTCGGGGATGAGAATCTTGGTGTTGGGCTGTTGGCCATGCTGGCTGTTGATGGACAGGAAGTAGTGAATGGCATTCTTCAGCATGTCCTCACCGCCATAGGTCAGCAGCACCTGCTCCTCGGGGATGTTGTAGATCTCACTCAGGCGTACGGAGATGACACTCTTCTTGCCTTCATCATAGATACGGGTATAGAAGCACAAAGTCTTGGGGTCGAAGTTCTTGATAGCTGCTACGACCTTCTCGCTGGGCTCAAAGTTGAATTCGTTTCTGTCGAGGTAATTCATCATGATATTGTTTATTGTTTATTCTTTGTATTTGATTCTCATAAGTAGGATACCGATGACTATCCAGATAATCTCCCGGACACGGCAGATGATGCTGACAAAGATACCCAGTGCTGCCGACAGTCCCAGGGCGGCAATTGACAGCACAAAACCACCCTCCTGAACACCCAGTTGCATGGGCAGGAAACCGATGAGGTTGGCAAACAGCGTGGTGAACGATACGATAAGTACGCTGTGCAGATAGGTGATTAGAAGTCCAGAAAAACCTCCGCCGTTGTCGATGTCGAAGAGCAACAGCATGAACATCACCTCGGAACTCTGCACCATGCGGGAGAGGTATTCGTAGAGGAGACTCTTGTAGAAAGCCTTCTTGTCCTGACGCTGCAGGGAGGCTATTTGCTCGTCGATGTGTTCGATGGCGTCGGCGTGACGTGCCCAGAAGCGCAGTGTCCAGCGCTTCAGTCCCGGTATGCGGCTCACCAGTCCCAGAACATATTTCACCAGTCCGTTGCGATAGCCTTTTGAGAATAGGTAGAAGGCCAGCAGACAGAACAGGATGATGATGCCCAGAGTGATGCCGATGGCTGTAGTCATGGGCAGGTCGCCCACAATGGTCAGGATCAAATAGATGAAGATGCTGATAAACCAGAACCAGAAGTGGGCCAGGAAATGCATCATGGCATAGAGGATGACACTCGACGTAGCGTGTTCTTTATCGACGTCCTTCGACAGTTCCATGATACGGTAGGGTTCACCACCCAGTCCGCCGACCGGTGTGGCGTAGTTCAGGGCGTAGCCTGTAATGGTCAGTCGGAAGATGCGCCAGAAACCTACGGTGCATCCCCCAGGGATGTTGGCGTCCAGTATCGCCCTCCATGCCAAGGCGTTCAATCCATAGACCAGCAGCCAGACCCCAATGATGGGTACCAGCCAGTAGCCGGCATGGCACAGGTGTTCCCATAGCTCAATGAAGCTGACATCGAATGTCAGCAGCATCACCACTACGGCAGCGACGCCGAGAAGGAAAAAGAGGTTGTTCAGCCGTTGCTTAGTCCAGACCATCAGCGATGCGTTTACAGAAAGCCTCGTGGCGGTGGTTGACATACATCGCCAGCAGTCCCATGGCGACAATCTCCCAGATGAAGTTCATGGCGGGGATGTCCAACAGACAGAACAGGAACAACCAGAACGAGCGGAAGTTAAAGGTCAGCAGACCGTTCCACATGATGACGGGCAGCGAACTGTCGTGGAAGTCTTGGCGGATGGCTGCGGGGATGTTGTCGGCGCTACCGAACTTCTCACGCAACTTGGTCATCAGACGCTGGAACTGCGGAGTGATGGCCTCCTGCTTCTTAGTGTAGTCGATATACGACTTCTGGAAGTAGCGCTCCGACCAGCTATGGGTGGCAGGCGTCATTTTGCTGTAGAGCTCCTGCTGTTGCTCAGAGTTGTCGAGTTCTGCTCCCTTCTCGCCTTTCAGGAAGAAGAGGTGTATCTGGATGTAGTAGTCTGCCATGCGCTGCTGGCCTGCCAGCCCTGCTATGCCCGAGATCAGTCCCAGCACATAGACGATGGCGGTAGCTATCAGTGTGTTCTCAGCGGTATTCTCGATGCCCAGCCATCCGAACTCGATGTCGTGATGCAGGTAGAATCGATAGACCAGTACATGGTAGATAGGAATGAACCATGCGAAGCCTGCTACGCCGTCGAGGATGCGGCCCATGCGACTCTTCTTACCTGACAGACGGGCCAGCTGTCCGTCCGTACAGTCGAGGATGTCGGCTATCATCAGCAGTATGATGGCGATGATGTTCATCGTCAGTCCCCATGTCCCCTGATAATAGAAACTGCCGCAAGCAAAGAAGAAGGCACTGGCAGCACCGATAATCATCGACCAGATGGTCACGGTGTTGGGGTGTATGTCGAAACGGTTGAAAGCCAATGCGCAATAATAACAGAAGGGACGGATGACGTGCAGGTCGAGCCAGTCTTCTGTCTCAGCAGACTTCAGCGTTTGATTGAAATTCTCATTCATGTGCGTACTTATCTTTTAATTCAGCCTGCAAAGGTACACAAAAATGCTGAGTTACAGGACGTTTTTCAGTTAAAAACTTCAAAACGCCCGATTTTCGTTGTATGAAAGGCTCTTATAGTACGTTGGGAATAAGGAGTTTGCCGAGGTTCGGACGCTCTCCTACGCACCGTCCGTCGATGAGGACGCGCAGTCCCTTGCCCATGTGATAGCGGTCGCCGTCACGGTCCCAGACGATGGTGAGGTAATGACCGTGGTACAACACGTCATCCAAGCAGAAATAAGTCCACTTGCCGGCAGGTAGCAGGGGATTGACCTCCAGGGTCTGGTCGGCACGGGGACGCAGACCGCATAGTCCGGTAATGATCAGGTCGTTCCATGTCGAGTGGTTGTAGTAGCGTGAGCGCTCCTGGTCACCTTTCAGCCAGTAGCCTGTCGTCTCGTCAAGATATTCTCCGATATAGGGTTTGCCGCGCATGTGCTGGCTCTGCATGTATTTCTCCATTTCAGCAAAGAAAAGGGAGTCGATGCATAGTGGTTGGTGTTGGTAGTCATTGGCGAAATTGGCCATGGCTGTCAGGGTCTGCGAGGTGGCAAAGGGCCATACGGCACCGTCCCACTCACACTTGCCTACGCCATGGGTGCGGAATTGCGGATGGCGGCGCTCGGCGGTAGTCTGTCCATAAGGTGCTGAGAATCCTTGCGGGTCGGTAGCCTGTAACCAGGCGACGGCATACTTCGCATCATCCTTAGCCATCTTTGTGTACCACGGCATGAAACCGATGGCCTCGCGGACGTTGGCCGACGAGTCGATGCGGTGGGTCTCAAAGAACTGGTGCCGCTCGTTCCATAACTTGGCATGAGCCTTTTCGCGCAGGTCGGCGGCCTTTTGAAAATACTGCTCGCTCTTGGCGCTTTCCCCGCCAAGGGCTGCTATCTTCCCGATAGCCATCGCGTTGCCGTACATATAGCTGTTGATGCTGGGACGCAGGTATTTTTTCTTCCGTCCGCCACTGATGGTCTCTTCCATGGCGTCCTGCACATCGGCCTGCCAGTAGAGTCCTCCCTCGCGGGTGTGTGTGCTCTCCCAGTGGTTGTACTCCCACTCCAGGGATGGCAACATACCGACAATCCAGTTTTTGCGGCCGTCCACCTCATAGCGGCCCCACAGTGCGAAGGGCATCCATGAGGAGTAGTTGGCTATCTTCTTCATGGGCTGTCCGCCAAGGCCGTGATACCAGGTGTTCATGATTTGGTCAAGGTAGGTGCTGTCGCGCAGCCAGCGGCTCTCTAGAATGTGGTGTCCCACCCCCGAGGCAATGAGATTGTATTGGTCGGCATAGCTTCTGTTAACCAGGAATTCTGTCATGGCATAGCCTACGGGAGTCTGTTTGATATGCTTACGGAGTGTCCACCAACGGAAATAGAACATCTCCTCAAACCCCTTGTCCGGACAGTCGAAGAGGGGCACGTTCCGGGTCATCCACTCCCAGGCTTTGCTGTTGGGAATGGCCTGTACGATATTCTCATCCTCCATCTGGTTGAAGTATTCGACGTAGTGCTGGTAGTCGTCATATCTCAAGACGGCAGCTGTGGCATTCTCGTCCATGCCCTTGGTGCTGAAGTGGGCAATGGCAAAGGTGGCCGTCGGCTCTTTCTCCCCGGCATGCTCCAACGTACCATCCCAGTCGGCAGGGGTGTCCACATCGGGAAAACGGCGTTCGCTACCGGTGCGGAACATCACGCGCTCAATGCTTTCCACGGGAGCAAAGAACATGCGCTGGCCCACTTTTTGCCCATTGACAGATACCTCTATCATGCGTTTAGAGACGCTCAGCACGGCCTCGATGTGATACGCCTCTCTAGTACGGTACTTCAGCAGGTTGCCATAGCGTGCCCCGCCCTTACAGCGCATGATGCCGTCAGCTGTGAGTTCGATGCGTGAACACGCTGTACCATGCTGGTCGAGGAATTCTATCTGTAACAGTCCGTGGTTGTCTTGTCCGGCTTTGAGGTCAAAGGCTACCTTCAACTCCTTGCAGGCGGGAATCTTCCGTTCCACACGGGCATAGTCGAAGGGGTCGCTGTCGCTGAGCGTCAGCCAGCCGTCTTTCAGCCTCACAGGGGCATAGACGGGACTATAGATATTCCAGGTGGTAAGATCGGAAATCTGGCCCACGCTGAATTCCCGTCCGTCGGCATGGCTGTGAGCCTCCGTCTGTACGGGCACGGGGATGTGACTCACCCACATGTCCTCTTTGTTCATCGAGTAGGCCACCCACAGGTCGCTGTCCTTGGGCGTGCCGTTACCCTCCTGGATGCCACGGACGTACTGCGGCCCATAGCTTTTGTAGTTTCCGCCATAGCGCATGGGAGGAACCTCACCTTGAACTAAATTCAAGGTCGTGTACTCATAGCCGTCCTTCGACAGACTGATGGCCAGTGGCCAACGATATTCCGAGGGGTTATAGATGGTGGCATACGTGCCGTCCGTCAGGCGCTGTCCCCAGATTTTGGCATTGCTGTTGACAAAACCCTTGGCACGCTCTACTGGTTGGGCCCATGTTAGTCCACCGTCCGCACTTGTCGATGTCAGTGCGTGTTTCCACAAGGCTGCTATCTGTCCGTCGGGCAGGGTGTAGTCGCAGTAGGCCTTGTAGGGCTTGTGCAGCGGTATCAGCGGGTCATTGCGGTCGGCTTCTTCCACCCACTGCATGCGGTAGCGCGGATTGGCAAGTATCTCCTCGCAGGCCTGGCGCGTAACCTTGTCGGCCTTGGTATAGTAGGGGAAGAGCGCACCATAGTGGCTGGAGTAGCTGTGGTTTTTGTAAATGAAGTATATAGGTCCCAGCGTTCCGTCTTTCCTTACCTCACGGATGACGCGTCCCAGACCGTTGCCGTCGTTGGGATCATCTTTCTTGTCAAAGGCGACGCCGTAGTTGCCGATGGCCCATAGCTGACCGCTCTTCGAGGTGTACCAGCCTACACGCTGGTGCATGATTGCCACCAGGTTGTAGGCTTTTTCCGGACGATTGGGCTTCTGGAACCCCTCGGGTACCATGACCTCAGGAAACAGTATCTGCGGTGCCGTCCAGGTGTAGCCGTCCTGGGATGTCTGCAGCATGGTTCGCGAGGGTGGAACGTGTTCGTCTTTGGGGTCACAGAGGTAGTGTAGGTAGAATCGTCCGTCATGGTAGGCCATCATGGGCTGGTGGTTGTAGGTCCACCCGTCGTTGTTGGCTGCCGTCGGATGTTCACGGTTGGCACGCAGGATTTGGATGTTGTGGACACCCACCACGGGTGACAGACCGCCGTCATGGCGGTTGGGATTGCTCAGTGTCGTTCCGGTATAGCGCACCTTCTGGGCGTTCAGCAGACCATTCAGGATCTGCTCATCGGCCTGGAAGATGGTGCCGTGCTTATGAAGATTGGGAACACTGACCTTGTCGCTAACATCCTCGAAGGTCACGAAGTCCTTGGTGTGGTGGGCACCAAAATCTTTCAGTTCGTAGCGGTCGTAGTAGATGAGCCAGCCGTCCTCGACCTTGACCGTTGTGGGACCTTCCATCATCTTTCCTGTAAACGGTTCGGAGGCCTTCGACCACGGACCATAGGGCGACTTGGCGTAGGCCACCTTGATGTCGCGCTCGGGACGGGTGTTGTCCTTCAGCACCATCACGTAGTCCTGCCGTCCTCGCTTGACCAGCGTGGCGTCGATACATGAGAATCCCGGGTCTATCAGCAACTTGGCGGGAGTGAAACGTTGAAAGTCCTTGGTGGTGGTATAGTAGAGGCGATGATTGTTCTTATGATCTTCCTGACCGTCAGGAAACTTCCCGGGGATGCAGGAAGCCCATACGATGACGGCTTGTTTCTTGACATCGTCCCAGAAGAGTTCCGGTGCCCATACGTTCACCGTCGTGGTGTCGCTCATTACCTCGATGAAGCGTTGCTCTGTCCAGTGTACCAGGTCTTTCGACGCGGCATAGCCAAACCCTCTGTCGCCACGCCAGGAGGTCGTCCATACCAGATGGAAGGTACCGTCGGGTGTCTGGATGATGCTGGGGTCTCGCATCACACGTTGTTTGCCTACCTCCGGTCGGAGCCAGACGCCGGGAACGTTCTGCCACTGCCATCCGTCATAGCTGTAGATGAAGCGCAGTCCGTCGGTAGCGGGTTCATGGAACGAGGTGGAGATAAATACGGTGCGTGCTGCCGCCGTTGTCAATAGGGCCGACAACAACAGGGAGGCAAGAAGGAACAAGTGGCGTTTCATGGGCAATACTTTATTTATTTTATAGACGAAAAACTTGCTGGTTTGTCACTAAATGCTTATCTTTGCAAACGCAAAACACGACGAAAATGAAAAGACTGACTACTTTATGGGCTTGTGTGGCACTCTTCACGAATGTACAGGCCCAGCATTCCATGCCCAACAGTGGCTATCCCATCACACAGGTGCCGTTTACGGCAGTCAAGGTGACTCCTCAATCCTTCTGGGGCGCCCGCATCCAGGCGGCCCGTGAGGTGACCATCCCCCTGGCTTTTGCCAAGTGTGAGGAGACTCACCGCTACGAGAATTTCAAGATGGCGGCCTACACCCTTCAGCATCCTGGACATGCAGGCTTGCAGACACCCCAGTGGGACGTGGACAAGTTCATGGGTTTCTCGTTCGACGATACAGACGTCTATAAGACCATCGAAGGGGCCAGCTATGTGTTGCAGACCTATCCCGACCGTCAGTTAGAGCAGTATATCGACTCCATCCTGGACATCGTGGCCGCTGCCCAGGAGGCTGACGGCTACCTTTATACCGCCCGTACCATTAATCCGCAGCATCCGCACCATTGGGCGGGTCCGCAGCGGTGGCTGTCGGAGGAGCGTATGAGTCACGAACTCTATAACCTCGGCCACATGGTCGATGCCGCCTGCGCCCACTACCAGGCAACGGGTTCTGATAAATTCCTGAATATCGCCCGTCGCTATGCCGACTGTGTCATCCGCGAGGTGGGTCCCCAGGTAGGGCAGGCATGTGTGACGCCTGGTCACCAGATTGCCGAGATGGCACTGGCGCGCCTCTATGTGCTGACAGGTGAACGGAAGTACCTCGACGAGGCTAAGTTCCTGCTGGACTATCGGGGAAAGACGCGCACCAAGAACCGCTATTCGCAGAGCGACAAACCCGTAATCGACCAGACTGAGGCCTGGGGCCATGCCGTGCGCGCCGGCTATATGTATGCCGGTATGGCCGACGTGGCAGCACTGACGGGTGACTCCGCCTATCTGCGTGCTATCGATGCCATTTGCAACAATATCATCTCGCGGAAATACTATATCACCGGAGGTGTGGGTGCCCGCCATGAGGGCGAGTCGTTTGGTGCTGACTACGAACTGCCGAACTTGACGGCCTACAATGAGACGTGTGCCGCCATCTCGATGGTTTACCTCTTCCAGCGAATGTTCCTGCTCCATGGTGATGCCCGATATATCGACTGCCTGGAAAGAACGCTGTATAATGGCGTCGTCAGCGGTATGTCGGTAGATGGTGGCCGTTTTTTCTACCCCAATCCGCTGTCGAGCGACGGTCGCTATGCCTTTAATGCCGACCATACTGTTGAGCGCCAGCCGTGGTTTGGCTGCGCCTGCTGTCCGTCCAATCTCTGTCGCTTCATCCCTTCGGTGCCGGGATATCTCTATGCCGTCAAGGACCGTAACGTGTATGTCAACCTCTTTGCAGGCAATACAGCGACGCTGACAGTCGGCGGCAAGGATGTCGTTCTGGAACAGCAGACCAACTATCCGTGGGAAGGTGACATCACTGTCAAGGTGCTGAAAAACAAGGCCAAGGCGTTCTCCCTGATGGTCCGCATCCCTGGCTGGGTGGACAAACCCGTACCCAGCGACCTCTACCACTTCAGCGATGATGTGCTGACTGGCTACCGTGTCATGGTCAATGGTCAGGAGGTCCAGGGGGCATTGGAGAAGGGTTATCTCGCCATCCACCGTACCTGGAAGAAAGGCGATGTGGTGACCATCCACTTTGATATGCCAGTCCGCACCGTCCGTGCCCATCATGCCGTGGTCGCCGACCGTGGTCGTGTGGCCGTAGAGCGTGGCCCGCTGGTCTATTGTGCCGAGGGTGTTGACCATCCGTCGTTCGATATCTTCCACTTCCTCCTGCCCCGTAAGCCTCATTTCGCCGTCTCCGACTGTCAGATACAGGCTTCTCCCAATCAGTCGTTTGCCGTAAAAGCCATAGAAATCGATGGCCAGACGGTCATCACCGACCATTCAGGACGCGTGATAGTCGATGAGGCGCGCCTCACGCTGATACCTTATTATGCCTGGAACCACCGTGGCCCTGGACGCATGCAGGTGTGGCTGCCCCAGAGTATTGCGGCGCTGGGCAACTACTGATGCTACGACAAGGATGTGGAATAATTGCAAATAATTGCTAAATCTTTGCACAGGTTGAAGATTTATTGCTACCTTTGCAGCCTGTAAACGAATCAAAACCCAGCGAATCATGAAAAAGACAATACTGACGATGCTGCTGTTGGCAGCTTTCACCCTGGCCGATGCCCAGGAGGTGATGAAGAAAGAGAAGGATGGTACCTATGTGGTGAACACCACCACTCTGGCCAAGGACGTAGAGGGCTATAATGGTCCCACGCCCCTGGAGGTATATATCAAAAAGAACAAGATTGTGAAGGTTGTCATGCTGAAGAGTCAGGAGACTCCCAAGTACAACGCCCGCATCAAGAAAGGTATGCTGCCCAAGTTCGAGGGTCTGAAGGTTGCCAAGGGCAAGAAAGTGGAGGTCGATGGCGTCACCGAAGCCACGTTCACGTCCGATGCCGTCAGGGAAAACGTACAGCGTGCCCTCGACTACTACTGGAAACACAAGTAATGATGGGGTAAGACCAGAAATGATCAAGAAGGAGTGTAGCGCGCTACACTCCTTCTTGTTTTAATAGAGCAGTACCAGCCCCGCCCCTGCGCAACAGCAGATCATGTGAATGGGGTTGATATCTACATATTTCACGCCGATGAAGGCGGCAATGAAGAGGAAACAACTGATGCTAAACTGCCAGGGATCCACCATGGGCGTCGAGAAGTTGTCGGGCGTCATCAGCAACAGCGTAGCGGCAGCTAACAGTCCCACCACGGCAGGACGCAACGCCTTGAAAACAGACTCCACACTTCTGTGGTGCATGTATTTCATGAACATCTTACTGATCAGAATCATTAGGATGAGCGACGGTAATACCAATGCAAAGGTGGCTGTCGCAGAACCGATGATACTCATGGGGATGCCGTATCCAGCATTCCTCACGGCAGTATATCCGCAGTAGGTCGCCGAATTGATGCCTATCGGTCCCGGTGTCATCTGCGAGATGGCTACGATATCGGTAAACTGTGATGCCGTCAACCACTGCCAATGCTCTACGGTCTCGTTCTGTATCAGTGACAGCATACCATAGCCACCGCCAAAACCGAACAGGCCGATCTCAAAGAATGTGATAAACAGGTATAGGTAAATCATTTCTTCACTTATCACTTATCACTAATCACTTATCACTAATCACTTATCACTTATCACTAATCACTTATCACTCTCCCCCATAGGAATCCTCCCACGCCTGCCAAGATGATAATCCAGATGGGTGATACCCCCAAGAGCCAGATGGCCAGCGCCGACACGACAGGAATCCATAGCGTCCATTTGTTCAACTGCGCCCGTTTGGCTAAGTTAAAGGTAGGTACGGCAATCAAAGCCACCACGGCAGGACGGATGCCTTTAAACATGGTTGCCACGATATGGTTGTCTTCAAACTGATGGAAGAACATGGCGATAATCAGGATAATCAGAAAAGAGGGTAGGGCAGTGCCAATAGTTGTGGCGATGGCTCCTCGCGTCTTATTCAGCTTATAACCGATGAAGGTGGCGATGTTGATGGCGAAGACGCCGGGACAACTCTGGGCAATGGCTATCAGATCGAGCATTTCGTCCTTTGATACCCACTGTTTCTTATTGACCACCTCCTCTTCTATCAATGGTATCATGGCATATCCACCACCCAGGGTGAATATGCCAATCTTAAAGAAGGTCTTGAATGATTCCCAGTAGAGATTATTCATTATTCACTATTCACTTTTCACTAGCGAAGCGCTCCACCCACTTGCGTGCGTTGACGAAGGCCTCAATCCAAGGAGTTACTTCATCGTTTTTGCGGTCAGCGGGATACCAGGCGTTTTGCCAGGGGAATACGGCACGCTCCAGGTGAGGCATCATGCAGAGATGACGACCGTCAGCAGAGCAGATACCTGCCACGTTGTAGTCAGAACCGTTAGGATTAGCGGGATAGCCAGCGTAGTTGTACTTGGCAATGACATTGTATGCGCTCTCTGCTTCAGGCAGTGAGAACTTACCCTCTCCGTGAGCTACCCACAAACCGAGCTTATTGCCACTCAGTGAGCCGAACATCACGCTGTTGTTCTGAGGAATGCTCAAGCTGATGAACTCACTCTCAAACTTATGAGAGTCGTTGTGCAACATCTTGATATTTGACGATTTGACTATTTTACTATTTGACGAATTGTCCAATTGTGAATTTGTCAAATTGTCCAATAACCCGAGTTCCACCATCAGCTGACAACCGTTACAGATACCTAATGACAGGGTGTCCTCGCGGGCATAGAACTTATCGAGCGCCTCCTTAGCCTTAGGATTGAAGAGGAAGGCACCAGCCCAACCCTTGGCAGAACCCAGTACGTCGGAGTTAGAGAAACCACCGCAGAATACTATCATATTGATGTCCTCAAGTGTCTCACGACCACTGATCAGGTCGGTCATCATTACATCCTTCACGTCGAAACCGGCCAGGTACAAGCAGTAAGCCATCTCGCGCTCACCATTGGTTCCCTTTTCACGGATGATGGCGGCTTTTACGCCAGATGACTGACGACGATCGGCTGAGATGCCATATTGAGCAAGGGTACCCTTGAAGTCCTTATTAAACTTCATCTCCAGGGGCTGCTTCTTATAGTTCTCGAAGCGCTCCTTAGCCTTGCCGTTGAAGCTCTGCTTGCAATCGAGCAGGTAGCTCGTCTTATACCACACATCGCGGAGGGTATCGATATCGAAGGTGTGCTCTACATCACCAGCCTTCACCACGATGGTACGGGCGTCCTCAACAGGATAACCGATCTTGGCATAGCCCACACCCTGCTCCTCCATGAACTCCTTGAACTCCTGCTTATGCTCGTCTGAAACCTCGATGACCACGCCAGGGTTCTCAGCAAAGAGAATCTTAACGAGATCTACCTCCCCTCCTTCGGAGGTGTTGGGGGAGGTTGCCAAGTCGTGCAGGTTGATATGCATACCGCCCTTTGTGTTGGCGAAGCACATCTCAAGCAGCGTGGTAATCAAGCCACCGGCCGAGATGTCGTGACCAGCCATGATCCAGCCCTTCTCAATCATCTCCTGAACAGCCATGAAGGCATCAGCAAAGTATTCAGCATTCTTCACAGTAGGCACGTCGTCGCCCACCTTACCCAAACTCTGGGCAAAGGCAGAACCGCCCAGGCGCTGCTCGTCGAATGAGAAGTCGATATGATAGAGTGATGCGTTCTTGTCGTTTACCAATACGGGGCTAACCACCTTTTTAATATCGCTAACCTCACCACCAGCACTGACAATGACTGTTCCCGGAGAGATAATCTTTTCGCCGTTGGGATATTGCTGACTCAAAGACAGCGAATCCTTACCTGTAGGCACGTTGATATGCAGGTCGCAGCAGAAGTCGCTCAGCGCTTTCACAGCAGCATACAGGCGGGCATCCTCACCCTCCTGAGAACGGCAAGGCCACATCCAGTTAGCAGAGAGTGAGAGCGAATCCATACCCTCAGCGAGTGGAGCCCAAACAATATTTGTGAGAGCCTCAGCTACAGAGAGTACAGAACCAGCAGCAGGATCAGCCAAACCAGCCTGGGGTGCATGGCCCAAGGCGGTAGCGATACCCTTCTCGCCACGATAGTCGAGGGCTACAACACCACAGTCGCTCAATGGCAACTGAATCTCACCCTGACACTGCTGACGGGCAATCTTACCCGTCACCGAACGGTCCACCTTGTTGGTCAACCAGTCCTTACAAGCCACGGCCTCCAACTGGAGCACGCGATTGAGGTATTCATCAATCTTATCCTGACTGTAGGTGACATCAGCATAGTGGCGCTCTACAGTATTATCTTTCATAATGGTCTTGGGTGAGTGACCAAACATCTGAGCTACATCCAGATCGAAGGGTTTTACACCATCACCCTGCTTGAACGAGAAGTGGGCATCGCCAGTAGTCTCGCCGACCACATATAGTGGGGCACGCTCGCGCTCAGCAATCTTACGGACGTGTTCGATATGCTTCTCGTCAATGAGCAAGCCCATACGCTCCTGACTCTCGTTGGCAATAATCTCCTTAGAACTCAGGGTCTTGTCGCCGATAGGCAGTTTGGTCATGTCAATCTCACCGCCGCACTCCTCTACAAGCTCAGACAGACAGTTCAGGTGTCCGGCAGAACCATGGTCGTGGATAGAGACGACGGGGTTCACATCCTCCTCACAAAGTGCTCGTACCAGATTGTAAGCACGTTTCTGCATCTCAGGGTTGGCACGCTGGACGGCATTCAGTTCGATACCGTTGCTATAACGGCCTGTATCTACGGACGATACGCTGCCGCCACCCAGTCCGATGCGGTAGTTGTCACCACCAACCACGACCACCTTGTTGCCTGGCTGAGGCTCTTTCTTCAGACAGTCGCGCTTGGTACCGTATCCTACGCCACCAGCCAGCATGATGACCTTGTCGTAGGCGTATTTGACCCCTCCCGGCCTCCCCGAAGGGGAGGAGTTCCGCAGGCCCTCCCCTCCTTCGGAGGGGTTGGGGGAGGTTTCCTGATGCTCGAAGGTGAGTACAGAACCGCAAATCAGGGGCTGGCCGAACTTGTTTCCGAAGTCAGAAGCACCGTTAGAAGCCTTGGTCAGAATCTGCTGAGGTGTCTGGTACAGCCACTGACGAACAGGCAGGATGTCCTCCCAGTCTCTTTTAATCTTTAATTTTTCATCTTTAATATCCGAGTCGTCCAGACGAGGATACGCCGTCATGTAAACAGCTGTACCAGCGATCGGCCATGAACCGACACCACCACCCATACGGTCGCGGATTTCACCGCCAGTACCTGTAGCAGCACCATTGAAGGGCTCCACGGTGGTGGGGAAGTTGTGCGTCTCAGCCTTCAGCGAGATAACACTCTCGATATCCTTTACCTGGAAGTAGTCGCTGGTGCTCTGGTCTTTCGGAGCAAACTGCTCAACCACAGGACCCTGTGCAAAGGCCACATTATCCTTATAGGCCGAGAGAATCTTGTTGGGATTCTCCTGCGTGGTCTTCTTGATCATGGCAAAGAGACTCGACTCCATCTCCTTGCCATCGATGATGAATGTACCGCCGAAAATCTTATGACGGCAGTGCTCCGAGTTGATCTGGGCAAAACCGAAGATTTCTGAATCGGTCAATGGACGACCGTTCTGCTTCTCCAGTCCGTGCAGGTACTCAATCTCCTCGGGCGAGAGTGCCAGACCCTCCTGCTCGTTATATTCCTCCAGATTGTCCACATACTTGATGGGCTCCGGCTTGATGTTAATTGTAAAGATGTCTTGATTCAGTCCTTCATACATGCGCTGCAGCATCTCGTCGTGCTCAGCGTCCTTGCTGTTCACAGCCCAATACTCCTCAATACGCGAAATGCCGCTGAGACCCATATTCTGAGTAATCTCAACGGCATTCGTCGACCAAGGTGTCACCATTTCGCGGCGCGGACCGACATAGTAGCCGCTGAGCGTCTCGTCGGTGAGCAGGGTGGCGTCACCATAGAGCCAGCACAGTTCTTTTACTTCTTCCTGATTGAGCTGATGATCCACTTGCGTAGCAATAATGCTTTGCTGTGGGGTCTTGAAAAAGAGAATCATATCTTTATACCTTAATAAAATATTAATTTGGGTGCAAAGGTACAAAAAAAAACTAATTAATGGCGGTACTTCATAATTATTTTCTATCTTTGCCGCCGATTTCGTTTGTAAACAACCAAAATAGAAAAAAGATGAAGAAAAGTATGATCGTGATTTCGCTGGCAGCAGCTATGCTGATGACCAGCTGTGCATCGAAGAAAGACCTGGAGGCTTGCCGTCAGGACAACAAGGCTCTGCAGAGCAACTACCAGGATACCAAGGAACAGTTGGCAGCTGCCAATGCACGTGTCCAGAGCCTGGAACAGCAGGTCAAGGGCCTCGCCCTCACCAACAAGAACCTGCAGGCCTCACTCGACAAGAGTCTGACCAACGCCAGTCAGAACAATGTCAGCATCGACAAACTCGTCGATCAGATCAACGAGTCTAACCAGTATATCCGCCACCTGGTGGAGGTGAAGTCGAAGAGCGACTCACTGAATATGGTGCTGACCAACAACCTGACGCGCTCGCTGTCGAAGGAGGAGCTGAAGGAGGTCGATGTGCAGGTGCTGAAAGGTGTTGTCTATATCTCGCTGGCCGACAATATGCTCTACAAGAGCGGCTCTTACGAGATTAACGACCGTGCCGCCGAGACGCTGTCGAAGATTGCCAAGATTATCAAGGACTATAGCGACTACGACGTGCTCATCGAGGGTAACACCGACAATGTGCCCATCAAGCGCGAGAATATCCGCAACAACTGGGACCTCTCCTGTCTGCGCGCCTCGTCTGTTGTCCAGGCCCTGCAGGATACCTATGGCGTAGATCCCAAGCGCCTCACCGCCGGAGGCCGTGGCGAGTACAACCCGCTCCAGCCGAACACGTCTGATTTGGGCAAGCAGCGCAATCGCCGCACCCAGATCATCATCACGCCGAAGCTCGACGAGTTCATGGATCTCATCGGTAAGGCACCTGAGGAGAGCAAGTAAGCCTACGCGCTTGTGTACGTGCACGTATATTTAATATAAGGTACGCGCGAGAAACTGGGACTTGATTTATGTCAAGTCCCAGTATTTTTTTTGCTTCTTTTAAGAAAAAAGCCCCCTAAAAGTTTTGGTGTTTTCAAAAATAGTTGTACCTTTGCATCCGCTTTCGGGAAATCCCGTAGCAGAAGAAAGAGTTCTTTGAAAGATTTACATAAAACAGAGAAGTAGTAGTACAAGAAGCGAGATGACTGCTCTATGCCCCCTAAGTTAGGGGGTTGGGGGTCTGAACGGCCGCCGGTTGTCATCTTGGGTAATTGAACGAACCGTTTGATTCTAAAAACAATACTACCGGATAGAGCGTTCTGAGACAGAGACAATGTCGATGGAAGAATTTACAAGGTTCCTAGGAGCGAGTGCAGTGAAAGCTTGCT